>Ga0065711_1007284_pt1 | contig 25979 bp, 13 predicted proteins | sample Hoacrofraction12_FD_59098 | JGI IMG/M metagenome (GOLD analysis project Ga0065711, IMG submission 59098) | Hoatzin crop microbial communities from Cojedes, Venezuela - Epithelial fraction 12 v2 (version 2) | ecosystem: Host-associated > Birds > Digestive system > Esophagus > Crop | place... | reverse complement strand
CCGCCAGCTCCCTCAGCACTCGTGGGTGCATTCCATCGGGGCCCATGGATTTGTGGGTGTCCAGATCGCTTAAGCGATCCCTCACACAGTCCTCCTCGACCAAGGGAAAGTCGTCCTCTCTGCAGGCTTCTTCTCTTACCTCCGGGGTCTGGGATTCCTGAGGGCCTGCCTTGGCACTGAAGGCTGAAGCAAAGAAGGCATTCAGTAGCTCTGCCTTTTTGGCATCCTCCATCACCAGGACACCTGCCTCATTCAGCAGCGGCCCCACATTGTCCCTAGCCTTCCTTTTGCTGCTGATGTAGTTGAAGAAGCCCTTCTTTGTTGTTTTTGACATCCCTTGCCAGCTTCAATTCCAGGTGGGCTTTGGCCTTCCTCGTGGCATCCCTGCACGCTCTGACCACATTCCTGTATGTTCTGTTTAGAATCTGCTGATATCATTTCATGTCTGTTCGTGTTCTTTTAATATAACTCTAATCAAAAGAGATCAAGATTAACAAGTGAATAACAGTACTGATAAAAAGGTAAATAAATACAGACAGAGAAAGGATGTGGAGGAAATTAATGCAAATGGAGACCTCACTAATATAAAAAATTCTATTGGATTCTAACTCGCAACTAAAGGAATTTCACAAGAAGGCCATATGTAGTTGGAATTTCAATTGTATATGAAATAGACTTTAAACTAACAGTAGTTGAGGTTAAAGTCCCAAAGAAAGGTAAGATTCAGAAGTCTTTACACATAAGTTTGTTCTAACTTTTACAACAGTAATAGTTTGATCTGATTTTATTTCCGGTAGTTAGAATGGATATGAAATTTTTATTTGGAGTGAGGCAAAGTGTAATTAATAATAGACTACTATCAGATGATGGTACTAATTTGTCCTACATTGAGTATGAATACTTGCACACAGTTTTTCCAGCTGAGTCGCGAAGTCATGTTTGACTTAGAGATGCTACTTAATCTTAAAAGTAGCAAAAAATCCCCACACCCAGAAAGTGTGTTTTACTAAATGTGTCAATCACTGGTACATTCGTATTCAGCTGGAGGTGGTCATTCTGTGACACAGCTGTAATGCCTGTTTTCTTTCAGTTTCATCCATGGCTAATGCTGTTGTCCTCTGCCTTCCTTAGTCTAATCTTAAGAGATCTTCCATAATTGACATCTTCAACATGTTGCAATTATTGCTGAAATCCCGCTCTTACATGACAGGATATCAGTTTTCCAGTTTTGTTTAATTTTTAGTTTTCATAGTAAGTTTCAATAGAGTGGATCTAAATTAGTGTCAAAAAAAAAGGGGGCTTTTTAAAAGGTACTGGAGTCAGGTTTCTCTTCTGTCAGTAGCTGTGTTATCATGGAAACATCACACTTCAGTAGTTACAGCTTACTACTGTAATAAAAGCTTCAGAATCACTGAAACAATTAGTAGGAGACCATTTTCATGTGTGACTTCTTGCTTAGAGAATCTTTTTATGATGGGCTGTACAGGTTGAAAAGTTTCTCTGCCCTCGTGTGGAGAGTCCTAAGTTCTGCACTTTAGTTCTTGGGGGTTTTTTTGTTTTAACTCCTCAGCATCCATTGTAACTGACAGGTAGCCTCTAAGGCTCTTTTCCACGTTTTACTCTGCTAATTTGATATGCCTGACAGCACACCATATATGTTGTTCCTAGATATCCACATATGTAGTCATCTTCCCATCTTGAAAAGGATAGAGAAACTAAAAACTGCAAACACTTCTAAAGGACTATTTTTTTGACACAAGCTGTCTGAGCATTTGAAGTGAAATTTGGCAACTATACAGAAATCTAAAATAAACTATGCATAAAACTATGTTAATGTTCACATTAGCTTTCTTCTAGATTCTTGACTAACTCATAAATGAGGTAACATGCTACCCAGAAGATGGACTAAATTGCTTTTCAAAAATTATTTGAGTAGTTATGCCAATAATATTTGAAATTACTGAATCTAGCTTTCATATTAGTGTTAGCGATACTAGATTGCATATATAAAGTTGAGTATTCATTTAAATGTAAGTTACAGTAAATACTATTAGATTCTTACTGGGACTGGCATGCTTCTTTGAAAAGGCATTCTTTCTAGCTTCAGACATAAATACTGTTAGCTAATTGTTCAACTTTTTGTTTAGCTTATTGCAGAAGAATTCAATCACAAAATCTTCCAGAAGTTTGAACCACATGCTGCACCGGGTAAGTAAGCAGTAACGTGCTTTTGCTTTCAGCTCTGGCAAGATAGTGCATGTGGCTTTGTTCTTTTATTAGTTTTGGTGTGTTCTTATACCTGATTCTGGAAGTTCCAGGAAAAGAGAGGGAAACAGTTTTCCCCTCTGCCCTGGGGAGCTGGATGTGTGTAGGGCAGAAATGATGCAAGGATAAACTGTGGTCCTGGAATATTTCAGTTGTAATCAGAAATACCATTTCTTGTAAAAATGTGAGACGTTTTCATAGAGATTCCAGGATTAAGCCCTGACTTCAGCTCGAAGCAGATGAATTTCTGCTACTGGTAGCAAATTAGATCGTGGTTCACTTTGTCAAGGTGATCTTACCTTACTTCATTTTCCTGCATTATTTTACCCTTTTTTTACCCTAGATTTTCTTCCCCTTTCTTCATTTTATTTCCTTGTAATTACTTGAAGCTGTCACAAGTGCTTTGATGTCTTTTCAAAGTGTTACGTGTTTCACTGCCGTCCTGCTATTCCATAGTAAGAGCGCCCTGCTAGCACAGAATCAAATCCAAAATATTGGTGTATTTTCAGGAACTCTACAGGGAAAACAATAACCCTGAAGACCCTGAAGCTCTTTCAGAACTCATCTAAAGCTGACATTAGTGTTACAGGTTACAGTCCAGTGTAGTTAGTGGTGGGAGGCCTGTCTCTCCATTCCATTAGGAAAACCTTTCCCGGTGTGCATGACAACTGGATAATGAAGCATGGCAGCTGAAATAAGCTTCAATCCTCCAGTTTAAAGTGAAGTGTTGAGAGTGAAAAGCTCGTGGATTGTGTTCTGCTGTTTCTTACCAAGCATGAAATTTAGACAAGCTGCTTTGGACAACTGGGTATATTGCAGTTATGCATCAGCTCATGTGAATGAAATGTTGGCAGTTCACCCACTTTCCTCCAGCTTTGCTGTTCCAAGACCTTGGGAAGGGGAAATATGGTACACCGGCCAGCCAGGATAGCTGTAAACCAGGTTTTTTCTTTTTAGCTAAACGACCATCTCAAGAACAAATACTGACTTCCGTTGCACCAGCTCCGAAAATTACCAAACCTGCTGCAAAATATGGAGTGCCTTTAGTGATCAGAAAGTCTTGTGGTGCACCTAAAAAGCCTAATGAGAAGAAGCCATTGGCTAAATCTAGGCAGGTAGGAAGCTAAATTACTTAAATTGAACTGGTTTGCTCATACCGTGTTTGAATGCTAAGAAAATACTATGCATTTCTTTTCAGAATGTCTTTTATGTGGACACATGCACAGAGAAAGAAGTAACAGTTTAAATGCTTGGCTTGCTTCATTATTGATTTTTTTCTGTTTAATTGGTTTTAATATTGTTTTTTAGAGACTGCTACCTTAGGTTTGTTTTTTAATTCCACTGCTGAATTAGATGTGCTTTGCATGTTTTCAGTTCGTTTGTTGGTGTTGACCACTCTTAGAAATACCAGAAGTCTGTCACGTATACCAAGATCATTGACACTGTATAAGAATCTTTGCATCTTTCTTCCTTGTTCAAAAATAATCTAAGATTTTCAAAACATATAAAACTTTTATAGTCATTTTCTAAAGCGTTGTCAGCCAGGGAAATTGTGTAATTGAGAGTGGAGTTTCCCAGACTTAATTCCATGAGCTAATGAGAAATAGTCTCCTGTATACCTTCATACAGAACTTTTGATCTTTCTTCTGGTCATCTTCTCTATGCTCTTTACTAGATAAAACTCTTTTGTTCTCTCTCGTTATTCTGTTAGTTAATGCACAGCCAGGACATATTTATGATACAGCTAGTTTTGAGCTATATGCACGCACCAAACACCTAGTAACCAAGAAGCTCCCACTTCAGCAAGAGGACTAATTCAAATTTTCCTCTGTATGAATAATATTTTTGTTGTTGTTGTGGGTTGTGGAGTTTTTTTCTTTCCTTCTCCCCGTGGCACTTCAGGGAACACGATACTGAGTTCTCTGTCCATCTATCAAATTTGATAGGTGAATAGAAAATTATCCCCGATATATAACTTCTCCTTGAGGTTCAAAAGTTATCAGAAGTTTAGGGGAAAGCTCATTGATCACACAAGCCTTGTTGGCTTGTGATATGCAGTGTGAAAAAGAGAGCAAGAAGAAGGGAATGCACAGACTTCTTGTGTGTCCTAATGACACCATGAGGTTTTAATGTTTTAAGTCTGGGTTGCACAACCGCCTGCTAGTCTGCTGCTCTGTATAATCGGTTTCACCAGCCAACACCGATCCAACTTGAGTAGAGACTCAAAGTGGCAGGGTAGAGACTGAGGAAATAATCCTCTTGCTGCATGTGAAGAGTCAGTAATGCTGCAATTTTAAGACCTATTCTTTGTGTGGGTTGTACCTAGTGACAAGGGCTAAGATGTAGGATAGAAACAATGGCTGCAGTGTAAATTTTCTTCTCTTTGCTGTTGTTCCAAGGTAGTCTGAGCTTGCAGCTCTCAACTGGCTTTTCAGAGGAGCATGCAACAATCACCTTTGTTTAGCAATGCTACTTAACTCACTGTAGTTGAACTACATTGACTTCAGTCACTAAAGGTTTCCATCTTCTGAATTACTTGATTATACAGTACTCATGTGATAGGATTTTTGTCATCAAAAGAAAATAATATGAAGCTCTCTGTGTTCTAGTATGGTCAGGAAAAAAAAAAAGCTTTAAAAGCAATCATCACTTTTCTGAGAAGACTAGAGTAAGCAGCATGGTTTATTACGTATAGGTGCTTCTTTACCAGGTATTCAATAGTGGCTGCGTTCTCCTCTTCCATAAGTAACAAGAACCTTGGTTAGGGTTATCCAAGCGAAAGAGCCTAAGGATAGCCTAATAAATCTGTTCTCCAAGTAAAAGAAAAATCTTAATATCTAGGGAGCCTCGAAGACTTAGAATAGTAACAGGATGTGATGCAGAATGATACTGCCAGAGAAGAAAAATTAAGACAAAACAGATTTAAAAATTATACCCTTCAGCTTTCAAGACAGTGCTTTTAGTAGGGGATGACCAAGTACAGTAGCATTTACCCCTAGATCCTAGCAGTGCTTTTCATTTAAAACCTCCTGAGTAATTAATTATTTTAAACCCCATTTTGCACCTGTTAAGTTGTGGGTTTAAGATTTTTTTTTTCTGACATACACCAGCCATAGGAACACTAACCTATCTTGACAGACTTGACAGAGTAATAACTCAGTAATAAATACCAAATTATATGCTTATTTTTCAGGAACCTTCAAAAAAGAAAAGGTTAGAATTGCCTGAAAAACAAAAACGCCAGAGAGATCAGGTAAACAAGATTCTTGAGACTTTCTTTTTCCACTCACAGTAATTTTAATGAAATATCTTGTGGTGTGGTGTGTTATATGTTGCGTAAGAATGTGGAGTAGTTTGACTTCCCAGTTCCTAAACATATTTAATTTTTACACATTGCAGGTCAGTTTACTGAAGGCAGATGAAATGAGAAGATTGGAAAAAGAAAGGGTAAAATATGTTTAAAATGTGTTAATAGTGAAGTTCAATTTTTACTTAGTGATTCCTTGAATTATGTTTTCCTGTATTGTTTTCTCCTTCAGATGGAACGAATAAACAGAGCCAGGGAACAAGGATGGAGGAATGTGCTTGGTTCAGGTGGAAGTGGTGATGTTAAGGTTGGCAGCAGATGCAGAAATGTGGTGTAGTCTGCTTCCCCCACCTTTGGTTATCTGGCATGGTCTTCTCTTTTCAGAAAGATCTGCTCTTGGAGGTCAACTCTTGGGACTGCCCATTATTAATCTGTGGTTAATTATAGAGAAACTGTATAACTGATGCTCTTCCCTGGCCTTTTGGAGATCATGTGCAACGTTCATTTTTAATACTTACTACATTTCTGAATCTCTTCTTTCTGCCAATAATGGCTTTCATGCACCGCTTTCTTTTTTCCACTCCTGCTTTTGCTACTTTTCCTGTGCTGAATCTATGCATGAACAGCTTTTTTCACATTCAAGTTTGTTCTGGAATTGTTTTGTTGAAATCTTTTTCCAGGTTCTCATATTATGATAATAGATCTCTTCCCCAGTATTAAATACCTGCTTCTAAGCATTCTTTGTTATTTAGCAACATGAACAACAATGTTTATATATACTGACAAGTTGTTCAGGAGGGAGGTGAAAAATCCTGAGTAAATCTATAATTATTTTTTTCTGAAAGCAGTAGACTCTTTAGCATTAGACTCTTTAGCCATTCACTTTTTACATAATTTAATCTCACTCCTATGACAGTTTCTTTTAGTCTGTTTGTGTGCGTCGTAGTTTCATGGAAACATTGTTCTGGAAAGTAGTCTTGTGAAGTTTTTTGAATATAAAGGTCTGGATACTTTCATCCAACAGAGCGTGCACATGTTGAAGTATTGCTGTGGTGTAAATCTATCTGACAATAGAAAATGGATTAAAACACAGCTATTTGTTGTGGTGCTAGTGAGTCCTACAAAAATACTCGTCCTAAACGGGTTTAGTAGAGTTTTTTGTAAACAAGCTCTGACTGAGCAGTAGAGTCAAGATGAATAGAGGTTTTCTTTTCTGTTCCTTGTACAAGAATATGAGGAATACAGAAGCACTTGACCAGGTTTCAGTAGCTGCTTATTAAGTATATTTTTTCAAAATAGACACCATCTTTGATGTGTGCCACACATCATGTAAGTAAAGCATAAATACAAAAGCAAACTTAAGCATATCAGACTTTAAAAACTGCCAGGTGCCGGTTTAATGGCAGGGGGTGAGGGGGAAACAACGTCACTTGGTTTCTATGCTGTCCTTTTCTCTGAGGATGAAACTGGCAGACACCAATGCAGGCTTCCATACAACACAATATACCAGCATCGTCACGTTTGGATCAGAGCTATTTATGTTCCTGAAAACAATCAGGTTTCTGATTAACTTTGAGAATTTTATTGCAAGGTCCTTAGATATTGCAAATATGTAAAGTGTTCTGTTGTAACTACAGCTACATCATTATCAGTATTCTCAGCCATCTAGGGAAACAGGCTCAGTGGCTGTGTATATGTTCACTAAGTGTCACTGGTGTAAAATGCCATGGCAAACATGCTGTAAAATTCGTTTCAATGCTTTCTCCAGATTGGATAGTTTAGTACAAACCTTACTGCAGGCCACTAGGCTATCATCACTCCAGCTTTCCATATGCTCTTATAGTATTCTTGACTTCATTATCCTTTTCTTTTCTCCAACATGAAATCAGTGTATCCAGCAACTGCCTGATGATGCTGTTGAATAGCATTGTTCAAGCTTTCTAGTAGTGCAAGCCATATAGCCTGTTATGAAGGCACAGCAGGATCATGCACTGCATGATTTTTTCCTTCTGTTGTCTTTTGGGGTTGGTTGCTGGCACCCGTTTCTGAGGCAAAGTAGAGAAAGAGGTGGAAAGGGTTTGGGTTTATGGTTCTAGCAGGGGCTGCAACTGTTCTGCAGACTGTTGATGAGCACCTGATTCATAGCATTTGCCTAGAGATTGATCATACTCTAGATAACCCTTTTGAAAACTGAGCTCTAATAACGATAGGTGAAACCTTGAATGGTGTCTAAAGCAAGACTTTACCTTCTATTTGTACAAACTATGGTCTTGTATAGTAAATTATTTTTATTCAGATAAACAGCATACCTGCATGTTTATTTGAATGCCTGGATAAATCTTGCAGTTAGTATTCTGTCATATGGATTATGGGGATCTATTGATGATGGGTGTTGAGCAACTGAAACTCGATGTGAGCTAAATTCCATTGTCAAATATAATCTGTTCAAGAACTCTGAAGCAGGCAATCTTAAACTTGTCACATCTGCACTCACCTATTAGAAATTATTTAAAATACTTAAGACCACTCTGGAAGGAACGTTGACACTATTTTTAAAACAAATTCCATAGGTTCACTACATTGGGCTATTTGGTTGCTTCCCCCAATTGTAAAGGGAACATTTTTATGCATGTGCTGACAACCTTAACCTTGTTTTGCCAGTTTCACATTTTCTGCATCCATCCTTGGCTACTACTGTACACAGCTGCTTGCAACATTTTTTTTTTCTTATTTCCACATGAAGGTTCTGTAGGAATTCTAATTCTTTGAGAATGACAGAAATAATTCATGTAAAGCAGTAGCTTGTGGTAGATGCTCCTCTGCTCTGAGCTTTGGTAGGGAAGCATCTCAATTCTGGTGCTGAAACCAAATGACAGGTTGGTAACAATGGCGAGTCTCGGATAAATCTCCACTTAATGCCATTCAGCAACGTTAAAAGTGTGCTTAGCTATTTCCAGCTTTGTGAAAAATGGGTGTTTGGCTACGAATCACTCATTAGTACTTCAGTTAGCACTGTATCGTTTTTAGCTTTTGTGCTAAAACTTTTATTTTTGGTGTGTAGAACATCTATCTCCAATTACACCTCAGTGGATTTGTTACCAATAACTTCCAAAACGTGTCTCATGTATAACTAGACTATTATCAGAGAGAAGTAAAATGCTGTGTTATTCTAGAGTGCTAACAGAAGTATAAGTTTTTAATTTATCTATTTTGTAGTTTGTTAAAATAGAGGCATGCCAGGAATAAAACTAGGACCAATTCAGAATTGTTGCAGGACATATTAATGCTTTCATTCTGCTGAAGAGGTGAAAATTGGAAGGGCCTGTTAAAACCAGTATTTGAGATTTCCACCCTACCCCTTCTGATTTTCAGGCACCATATTATGGCGGTGGAGGTGGTGTTGGTCCTTTTCCTGTGTCTTCCAGAGGACAATATGAACACTATCATGCTATTTTTGACCATATGCGACAGCAAAAGGAAAACATTAGAGTAGCTGAAGAGAGGGAAGCCAAATTGAGGGCGAAAGTACGAGGCCGAGAAGTTGTTGAAAGGTATGGCTACCTTCCGTTAGAAGTTGTATGTGGTCTGATTTAGATGAAAGTAATAAAAGTTACTGTACATATTTATCTACAGAGGAATTCCACCTGGAATACGTCCAGGAGTTCCTAAGGGGCCTGCAGGTCATCACCATTTGCCTGATGCTGGTGCAGTTAGGAAAAAAATGAAAAGATTGAAGGAGGTGTCTAAACAAGCCAATGCAAACAGGTTGGACTATGATAATCCATAAATCTGTCCCTACATGTTAGATTCTTGTTCTGTGTCTTGTTTCATTTAGTGGTTTGACTTGTCTCAAAATCACTTTTTTCCATTGGTACTGTGCTGTCTGTGTGTGTGTCAGTCCCTCGCAGACCACAATTCTTTTAGAACCAATGGAAACCTTGGCTTCCCCAATAGTGGAAAGAATGGATTACTAACAACTATAACTAAACTAGATTTCAGCCAAAATACTTGGCTTAATGCAGTTGCAGATAACATTGTAAGCCTCCTCCTTTGCTTTTTTCATAGTTCCACTTTTTGTGTTCCCTGCCAAGATCCTTCCTTCTCCCGTTGTCTCCTTCTGACTGCCTTATCTAAATCTAAGTGTTTGAGTCTCTAGCATAGGAGAGTGTCTAGAATGCTCCCAAAATTGCAAGCTCCTGTTTATTGATCAGTGGAAAACTTCTAGGAGCTTTCTTCGTTGAGATACGAATGCCACGTGTTATAATGGTGCACAACTTCTAATGCGGTGATACTCAATTTATAGTAATTGCATAGAATATTTTATATATAAAAGGATTGTAGACTAGTATTGATTTTTTTTTTTTTAAATGATTTCACTCTTTCAAGTAGCTTCTTCAAAACTTGTTTGCTGTCCTTCAGATCTGTTAATATTGCCCAGAGATCTGTGTCGGCACTTGTGACCGTAAACAGGAAAGTATCTGCTTTCTAGAAGTTTAGAACGTGAGCGTTACTAATTAACTTTCCTAGAGGGACAAATTTTCTCATGCGTGATTTAAACTTATGCAGATCCAATGATGTATCCCATGGAGGAAGAAATGGAGTTAATGTGAGCAAAAGGAAGTTGCAAAAGAAAACATTTGTTCTCCTAAACTAATTTTTTTAGGTTTTATGTTTTAATATATTTTGCCTTTGTAGATTTTTTTCTATTTTAAAACTTGTGGCAAAACACGTTTAACACTGATGTAACAATTTTGCAAGCTACAAGGTATATTCTTTATAATAATTCAGGCTGTTGTGAGCAAATTAAAATTCCTCCTGGTACAACCCAGTACTGGAAGGTGTATTTTCCCAGCTGATGGACATGTATATTTCCATCCTCCGCTATTCTCAGTGCTTTGCATGAAGTGCCACAATCCCCAAATCTTGCCTATGTTAGGAAACAAGGTTTGCTTCACACATTTGACAATATTAAATGATACTTGGTTGCATCTGGGTAAACTGTTTTAAATATGTCCAAATTGAAAGGAACTATAGTAGAGGGCTGCAAATTATGAATAATGTGTTGATCATGAAGAGAAACTGGTTCAGTATTTCTCAAATATATGAACTGGGAAGCACTTAATGGAAATACTCTTTGGAAGTTTTAAAATAGGTAGAGATATTTTTTTCTATTGATAAAATGGATTACCTTTAGCCTTAAATTGAGGTGCTGTTCCTTATTTAAAATGTGCTAAGTATTTGTACTTTATTATCTAGAAGCAATTTTATTATCATAGCTAGCCTAGCAGTATTTCTCTCCTGCACTTTATTCTTTCAGCTGGAGGTGAAATGTAATGATAAGTGTTCTGGATGTTTAGCTCAAAGAAAGAAATCAAATGATTGCAACTTTCTTAAAGATAGGTAATTTAGAACTTACATTAAAGAGGTTGAGAAATCCTCAAACTGCAATCTTTCTGATTACACTACCACAACTAACATAAGGGTAAGTGTATTAAACATCAACAATCTTTAAAATTGTCTCTTGGACAGAAATATAGACCAGAACAATTCTAGTTGAAATGTTTTAGCAAAATGAGTCACTCAATTTTAGAGCAGGGAAAACTATTTTCATAAAATTTAGTTGAAATAAGTTTTTCCTTTGAAATTGGTTTGAGACAAATAGGGTTTTGTTTTTTGTTTTTTTTTTTTTTCTTGGGAAGCACCTCTCCTCCAACACTGTAAGCTAAACTTTAGCTATATGACACAGGTTTGGACAGATTTCACTGTCCACCAGCTGAGTTCATGTGTAATGAACAGTTGCGGTATAAGTGTTGTAGTGAGTCAAATATGTGTATACAAAGATTATTAAGTGTTTGTTTCTTTACCAGTAACACCTGCATGGATCATCCTCCATTTTCAGAGCAGCTACAGCTTTTTTTTTTTATTATATCAAAGTAATTTTATCTCCATCTTCCTCTTAATTGTAGCATATGAAAATATTTCATTTCCTTGTTGCTGGGGGTAGGAGGGCTCAGGGGAGAGAAAAAACAAGATGCAAGGATGTTTAATTAGTGTGCTAATTCATTTATGAATTATCAGCAATAGCTCCTGTATTGCAAAACGATTCTTTCTTTAACTGTCTCAGCCTGATGGGTTATTGCTATCGGCTTATTCCAATTTCATCTTGCCTGTTGCTGGACACCCCATACTCCGCTGTCAAATAAGGCTAGGGGAACCTTGGAAAGGGAGATTGCCTCATCATTCTACCATTTGATAGAATGTCTTACACCATTTCTCAGTGTTTGTTTGTTGTTTGTTTTTTTTTTTTGATAAAAAGCTTCCTCTGAGACCACATCTAACCAATTTGTCAGAAACTGGTTCCTCTACAAAATGATAGTATGTATGTACTAGGAGACTTGCCAGATGCTCAGTTCTGGCAACTTGGAACTGTAGCCTTCTTGTCTACCCCAGCAGGTCCCTGGCCTGGGGTGGAACATGTGAAAAAATGCTCATGTTCTGGCTAATTCTAAGGTGGAAACATTCCTTTACAGGCCCTTTAAAACCAAACAGAAATCCCCCAAGATCCCCCAAGAGGGGTTGCCAGAACACTCTGAGAATACTAGCACTGTACTAATTATCTAAGTGGCAGAAGCTCTTACTCCAAACAGACATCAGTCATGAAAGACTGCTGCGGTATTAACCTTACTGACTGGCTCATGAGTTCTTGCTCGCCTCTGAACGGAAACCTTGAAGGAGTCTTCTTTCTCGCAAACGATAACAATAATGAAATAAGCTGAGACATTTTCAAAAATAATCGCATGAAGATTGTGTTTTGACATTTATTTGTTTTGATGACCAGGATCTGGAAGGGCAACATGGTGTTTTGGTTTCGTTTTTCAAGTTGTTCCTTTAACTTAGTTGAGCCTATTTTCCTCCTTTTTGTGGAGGCTGTGTGTTTTGGCTGATGAAATGCATTATTTGAAGATGCATTACTCATAGAAAGTTACCTTTTTTGTGTGTCCTAGTTAAGATAAATGCAGGGGGGATTTTTGAGTGTCATGTTTCAGAGACTTTCATCTTGCTATGTGTTGCAATTACTCAGGCAAAACGGATGGATAGCTGCAGATAGAGCAAAGCAAGTTGAAGAATTCTGGCAACGAAAGAGAGAAGCCATGGAAAACAAAGCTCGAGCTGAGGGACACATGGTATGGAATTTGGTCTTCCTATGTTACTGTTTCAGCACGCTTTATGAATCTTTGAATTAGCATCATAACCATGAAATGCTGCCTAAATATTTCCCGTATTTTTAAAAAAAAAGAGAATGGGAGGTAAGTTTTTTGCATTTTGTTAATGATTTATGAAAATATAACAATTGCACGATACATTTCTCATGACTGTAAATTTATTAAGAAAGGAAAATACGGGTTTTTTGCATGTGTCTAACTTGATATTGTGAATTTTAGAACATTCATTTACATTTTTTTGTCTGTTCATAGCTTTAAAGTTTTGATTAAAATTAAACTGTGTATTATTCAGTAGCTTGAACCTAAAATGAAGTTTGGTTAAACTGATACAGCTAATGATCAGATACAGTAGTATATTTTACAAAACCAATTTCTGCATGTTGAGGAGGTATTAAAAAGACATCTGTCTCTGTCTTCTGGGTTGATATTTCTAAAGCCTTTACTCTTTAGAGATTAACTAATGGACAGTGTCACAAAATGTTCTTTGTTGTTTATGTTTGCAGTTCTAAACTCAGTATTCCTTTAAGAAGTTTGTTTTGCAGTAAAGATATCTTGGAAATTAATTATTTGTACTAGGACTTTGTGTGGTTGAAGTATGTGTTTTCATAATGTGGATATTTTTGCTTTTTGAGTGCTACTCCACGCTACTCACCTACAACCAAATCACAGTATCACTGTCAGCTGCTGAAATTAAACTGACCATGCTGGCATTGCAGTGAGATGAGACCAACTGCAGGTTTACAGAAGCATCTCCCGAGTTAGAGCTGAATATCAGATCATGATTTACAGCCAGGTCTTTGTTTCAGGGATTATTTCACTTACAGTAAGCAATTCTTAGATACTTATATATTTTAAAGCATGAGTCTTCCACTTTAATATTATGGTTCTGTTTTTTAAATCCTCCAAGACCAGTAAATAATTTTGAAAAAAAGAACAATTCTTGTTGAGACTGCCTTTTCTTAGACAAGTCCTTAGTGGTACCTGCTTCCATTTTTTTCTTGACTTTGTTGGTGTTAATAGAAATGTATGAGATCAGTTAATGCAAGGTACCCAAGTATTCAGGTTAATGTTTCTCAGGTTTCTTTAATGTATTCGGCTGAGCCCAAATGTTTTATTCCTAAGTGGCTGCCATAATAAAACAGGGAGGTTACTGAGCCATTGCAAAAGTAACTTCCAGATGTTTAAGACTTACAACTCGAAGCCAGGGTTCCAAATTCATGTACTATTATTTGCCATTGACAACAGAAGTTCTCAACAGCTTCCTTCTATTTGTGCAAGAAAATAATTTGACTAGCTGGCGGTAGTTCTCATGTAGGGAGATAGGACTATTGTCCTGACCATGATGATCTGAGAGGAGAAATCAGCAGGAATCATCAACTAATATGCGGTTCTTTGTCATATGAAGGCTTGTAAGACAAATGACTCACACTAATTTACCCAGCTTCTGTTAAATGTAGGTACTATGAATTTTAATTTTCAAGTGACAGTCTAAAGTCTGACTCCGTGGTTGAGTTGATACTTTGTCATCTCTTCTTTAAGACAGCTGCTGACCTGATTTGCTACGTCACTCTAGCTCTGTGGCATTGTAAAACTTCGAGTCCTGGTCTATGAAAATTTTAGTGTAGGCAGATGAGTGAATTTTGATGTAGACAGATGAGTAAAAGTTAACAATCTACAGAAAGAAAATCAGTTCTCAAAGATCGTGCTTCCAGTTTCTTGTTTAAGAGCAGTGATATAAACCTCCATCAGTTTGATGAAAATACCTAAACTAACTTCAATGCTAGAATGAAGAACAATGAGGTGACTTGAATAGTGTCAGTTAGCTTTTGCAAAGCTCAGGAACATACATAAAAAAACTTAAAAACAAATATTTTCTGAAAATGTGAATATTCCATTTGGTATGACTTAATGCTCAAGCTGAAACCAGGGCTGACGGAGTCCTCGTGAATGTGTGCTACTTCTTGTCCACAGGATGGTTCATTTAATTTGTTCTCTGATCTCCCAGTCACTAAACCACAGAAGTGCAGAAATGTGCTGTTTCCTTGAGTTACTGATTTTTTTGCTCAATCTGAGAGAGTATTTAGCCAGACTGTTTGGATTCAGTCCTCTCTATCAAGAACTTGTCTGGAGTATTTACTTAGCGATGGTTCTCTACACTCAAGCTTGAGAAAGCTGAAGTCCTGGTATTTTATGAGGCAGAAGGTCCATGTAACTATCACATATATGCTTACTGTCTTTATTGTATGTGGACTTAGTAAGTCAAGATATTTTTAACCTGTTCAGCAGAGGCTTATGGTAGATCATGAGCAAAATAATTTAATTTTGGGTTTTAATCCAAGCAGGAAACCTGGAGTTAAATGATTCTTGTACTGTTTTGTATTGGACTTTGTTAAAGGTTGAATCCTTTTTGTGACAGTTAGGACACTGAGTAAATCCCACTAACCAAGACTCTACACTATGAATGCATATGTATTAGGCATTTAAAACAGCTTGTTAGATCTAATATGTATATTGAAGTATTTTATTAGGTTTTTGAATTTTCTACTTGTAGCATATTTTTTAAAAAGTCGTCATTGTGGAAAAAGCTTAATCTAAGAACGTATAAAGATTCCACTTTTATTTTAGGCCTGGCTCAACAGTGGCAGAAATGCCAACTCTATACCACAGTTTGCATGTGATCCAGATGTAGAAAAACTCATGCCCATCACAATTTAGGCTTTCTAACATAGCAGGAGAGGATCAAAATCACAGGGAGAAGGCAACTATGTTCTTAAAGCTCTAGGCTTTCTCTTTGGCTGCTCAGGATTTTTAGTTACTACTGTCATATATTTTGTGTAAGTGAAAAGGGTTTACTGATTAACTTCAGAACAGCTACAGGTTATTGATGGATTTGGTTTCTTGTGAGTGAAAAGTTATTGGATAAAGCAGATAATTTTACCACCCCAGGCACCTTAAATTTGATACCATTAAATGGCAAACAGGGTACACTGCAAAACGTGGCAGATATCTATGGAGGCAGGTCCATTTCTACAAGAGGAAGGAAATCCAGAAACAAGGAGGAAGAGGTATGCTTGCTGCATGTTTACCACTTTGCTCATCACACAAATATCATTATTTTAGCTGTGCCTAGTTTTCTTGCATGGTTCATCTGTGTAACAAAATAAAAGGACTTCATAAATTCCTAGGAAATAATTTATTGTATAAAGTTCTAGAGTTTGGGTGTGTGTGTTGTTGTTTTTTAAATAATCAAAATAATAGTTGTCTACATCAGTCTGTCTCAGAGAGGTTCATGAATGTGCATATATATAGATAGGACTCTGTATATCTTAATTGTGTTGTGATAAATATAACCATTTGTAGCCTTCAATGATATAGAATTTAAGGATACCTTAATACTGGGAAGCATACGTTCCAGTTTTCTTTATTTTCATTAGATGAGAGTTTTTCTGGAGACTAGTAAATGCTAATACAGTGATAGTAGTAGTGTGGGGTTTGGGGTTTTTTCCCACCCATCTTATTTTTTTGTGGAATCTTCTGTATTTTAAGTTCACCATACCGGAGACAGTTTCAGTATAACTGAAACTTATTTCCTTTCTTTGCCATAGGAATATTTGGCAAGATTAAGACAGATCCGGCTACAAAACTTCAACGAACGTCAACAGATTAGAGCAAAACTTCGTGGAGAGAAGGTTGGTTTGAAAAATAATCTTAAATACTTATGGAAGTTTGCTGTGGGATGTATTCTTTTATCCCTGCAGGAAGACTTTTCTCATAGACATGTTTTTGACATTTAATTCTGTTCCAGAGTTAGTGTACTTCCATCTCTTCTTCCACAATATGCAAAATCTGTTTGTTACTTCAGTGCTGGGAATGCAGCTTCAGTGCCTGCAAACCAACAATGTTTTAAAAACAAGACAACATAAGGTTACATCTGAATTTGACATGTAAATTACTTATCAAGCACTAGCATGTTTATGTATATTTGATTTTCATTATAGGAACTTCTCCAGAATTCACTTTTTGACAATGCTAACACAAAATACATATGAAGCAATTCTTTTAATACGTTCTGTACGTTTGTATTAAAGTTAGAAATTCCTGGCATGAGCTCAATTGAATCGATACCCTTTTTTTTCAAACATCACTTTTCTAAAATATGTTTGTGATACAACAGAAACAAAATAGTATGCTCATAGAGTCAGAACAGTGTCAAATGAATAATCCGAGGCACCCTTGGAAGCATCCATTTACTTGTTTAAAAAAAAAGTTTCATTTGAGAGGCCATCTATATAGTGAATATGGTCTGGAGTTTTTCTGCCTTTTCGTTAACCTACTGTGTGACCTTGTACTCCTGTCTGTTCTTCCCCTTCCTGTCTATTTACCATAACAGAGTGTTTGGGTTTCCTCAAGTGATTACCTGCTTATATATTTACATTGTACTTTGTGATTTAAAACTAGAGAAAGTAGTTCCTGACTTGAAAGCCCTTAACATGGGCGCTTAATGCTTCTAACGTGTAGCGAGTACACATACAAGGCAAGAGCATGCCCATTACCACTCAGTTCCTTTGGCCCACCATCCCAGCTAAACAGAGTTCCATATTGCTGTAGGCTTTGGAGTTTTCTTTAATGCTAAAATATGCTACTTTTTTCCTGTATTGGTGACTTCTTTTGGATTGTTTTCTTTATTTTCTGTAACCTTGATTGCATCTCACTGTTGAGGTGCAAGAGAGCCAAATTCAATCGTTGATTGAGGTGCAAAACTTCAGTGCATTGAAGAGGAACCCATGCCCCTTTGAATCTAAAATGAGTGATCCAGGGCAAGAGTTATGTACATTTTTACCTGAGAAAACTATCCAAACTTGATAAGACGTGCTAGTGGCTAAGTCTGGCATGGGACCGACGTGGGCTGTTCTCCTAAGTTTGTCTTAAGGAGCAGGAGGAAAATCAAGGTCGTGTGAGTCTATAAAGTTACTGTAGGCTGGTCAGTGAAGTTTATCACTAGTGCTGGCTCACATAAAATGCTAAGCTGTCGCTCCGTAAGACCATGCTGTCTTAAATGCATTTGGTGCTAATTTCACTCATAACTCACTCTCTGCTGTTTTGGACAAGCTTCAAAACTGCTGCAGAGATTAGTCATCTCCATACACAGCCCTACAAAATCTTACTGTGTCTTCTGAGTATCCTTAGAATACTGAGGACAGTGCTAAAATGTTACCAGTATAGAGCCATCACTGTATTGCAGTGTTCCTTTCTTTTCTTGGTTTTTTTTTTTACTGAGCAGATGCAACACTTCCTCTCACAATTAGGAGCACCCACGCTCTATCTGCAGTATGGTTAACTTCAGACGTAAAGGTACTCTCCAGAATCCTTTCCTCTGGAGGCCAAGGCTACTTGTGCTAGTGAAGTCAGACAAAATCACTGTTGCTGTGTCCATGACATTAATTATCTGCATGTGTTATTAGGCCTATGAGGAACCTAACTTCCTTTCCCAGTGGGTGTACCTTACCTGGGGTAGTGCTGTGTGTCTCGGAAGGTATGCCACCTACAAAGGAACAGAGAACAGATTAATATCTTTCCAGGAAGTAGGCCTAACGTAATTTTCAGAATTCAGTGAGCAAGTTTGAGAGTTGGTTTTGGTTTTTTTTTTCTGCTTCATGACCTGTGGATGCAAACATTAGCATGGAGCCTCACTTCCAGAGGAACACCGTTTCAGACCAAATCTGGTCATAGATATGTTTATTTCCTTGTGTTGATTAACAATTTTATATATGTTGCTACTGCATAGTATCGTATTTTATATACAATGGATGAATATACATACTGATTCCTTTGCCTATGAAAAAAATAAATTATTTTGCTGAAGTTTTTCTGTCTCTAGTGTTCTTTCCAGTCATGTTTTTCCTCAGTTAGCTGACTAAAGCCAAGGTGGGCATGACATTTTTTTTTTTTATTTTCACTTTAAAATTACCTAAAATTCTTGATTGTGTTTTGCCAAATTATTTCTGTTAATGCAAGAAGCCTACTAAATAGGCCTGCTAATAGTTTCTTTTAAATGAAAGGTCTGCACAAGTTGGTCAGGAGCAATAAAAGGGTCCTGTCAGAACTTTTTTTGGGTAACTCTGTCAGTCTCTTCTGTAAATAGGAATATGCAGAGGCCATGGAAAAAAGTAAGAGAGATTGAAAACAGAGATTTCAGAGGTAGACCTTACATATTCTTACTTGATACCATTTCTCCCCTAACCCATTCCACCTTCCTTGGAGCACATACAGTGGAAGAAACTGGAATCCCAAACCTTTCTTGTATAACTTACCTGCAAAGCATGCAACAGTGATGAGGGGTGGCAGGTGAGCGCCCAGCATCGTTAGGTCACTTCCCTTGCAACAGTAGGCCTGTTACTTTCTTCCTGGCTTGTAAAAGCTTTATATCTTCGAACACACACACACAAAAAAAAATCACAAACCTAAACAAATAAACAAAAAACCCTCACAGTCTCAAGGATGAAGTTCTGTCCAAGTTAAACATTACTTTCAAGTGAGGAGTTACCTAGTGAAATTGCGACCCGTGGTAGTCATAAAGTCAGTCTAAATGATCCAGCTAGTCACTAATATCACTCAGCTTTTAAATACATGAATTCATGATAATTCTTTGAGGACTCTTAAATTTGCAGAATGAAGCTGCCGGTTCTGATGGACAAGAATCAAGCGAGGAAGCAGAACTGAAACGCAAAAAGATAGAAGTGCAGAAGGTAATTGTTGGGAGGGAGGGGATGGAACTTACTGTTCTCAGATTTGTTTCGTATCTCGGGAAGTTTCTTATATTTCATTTTGCTATCAATAGTTTGTTCATACATCTGCTACAAGAGGGGTTTTTTTTTGACTGTACTGAGGTAACAATGCTGTTCAACTGTTTTATCTCAGTAATTTTAAAATACGTTGTGACATAGCATGGCAAGTCAAGATTTTTCCCGTGCCTGCCTTTGAGATTTTTCTCTAGGTTAGCATTAGTCCTAAAGGCAATTTGATATAACTAAAATAGCATTTTGATACTGAAAGGGAAAGGAAGATGTACTCTAAATAACAACAACTTTGTTAGTTAAAAGAGTAAAGGCAAAACTCCTTACGTGTGCTGGCACCGGCTACATGTGGATTGAAAGGTGAGCTGTACACCCCTGTGATGAAGTATATTTAAAGCAAATGTGTTTCACAGAAATCCAATGTTTGATTGGAACTTTATTCCATGTGGTGTTCTTATGTCAATAACTATCTCTACCATACGATACATAGCAAGTATTACTCTCTATTCTGTGATTTCCGCCCTCCCCATCATCTGCAAAGAGCAATGTAAAAACAAGCTAACCTTATGCCTAACCTTAAAACTACCGGGTGAAACAGCAACTGAAGCTTTTTGTGTTTATGTTTAGTACGTATGTAAAGTTTAAACAATATTTAATTTTTTGTGATTAATGCATTTGGCTTCAAAACTAATTTAAAGTAGATATTCTAATTTTGCTTACTCTGTTTAAGATTACTATGTACACTAAAGATAAAACCATGCAAATCAAGAACTGTAATTAAATTTTGAGGAGTTGCCATTATTTTTCAGCATAGAAGATCGGTTCTTATACCTGTGTGATGATTTTGATTGTCAGTGGAGTTTTCCCTTCACAGTCTATACAGTAATAAGTGAGAGAAAGGAAGAGAAAGTAATCCATGAATGTTTCTTTTTAAAATGTTCCATGGAATGGGGTACTAATGCATTTTATGATTTTAAGTTGGTCTTTTTTTGCCTATTTGTTCACTATAGGCCCAAGCAAATGCTCGAGCTGCAGTTCTGAAAGAACAGTTAGAGCGGAAGAGAAAGGAAGCATATGAAAGAGAGAAAAGAGCCTGGGAAGAACATGTAAGAAAATAAATCTGTTCCCTGCAGTCAAAGTATGTAGTGCCATATCTTTGTACAACTATAATCGCATACTGTGATTTTTTCAAGCTTAAACAATTAGTTTGTTTTCTGAAACTGAGGAGAACATGTCAGTCAGAATTTCCTCATTAGAACCCTAATCTTAGGTATACTTGAATGAAGAATTTGGTTCAAGAATTGACCCTAAGAATCATTAGGATCACCTGAAGTATTTTATTAATGATCTGTAACTTACGAAAATGCACTTAATCTTCTTTTGTGTCTGTGTGCTGTGGAGTGACAAATCCAACTAGTAATACATTGCTACAAAACCCAGGATGTTGTGAAGCTGGTAAACTGGAAATAGTTCACATGTACAGCTGGCAGTTGTCTTTTGTATGAAATGTGTGGCATTGTTGTCCTTTTCTAAGGTTTACATGAGTCTGTTTGATAATGTTTAATGTGCAAAGTCTTGAAGTTAATTTCTTGATCTAATTTTTTTAATTGAATTTGTACAGTTGATAGCAAAAGGGGTAAAGAATCCAAATGTGCCTTTTAATGTGGGAGCTACAGAACACAGTCCTGTGCATGGACTACAAGAGCTTGGAGCAGCTCTTTCTAAGCCACAACTTCCAGTGAAGCTTGGTTCACCAGTCATCTCCATGACTTCTGCTTTGAAGGAAGTGGGTGTGGTAGGTACTTTTGCTAAGAGGGTTTATTTGAAAAAGAATTTTAAGAAGAATGTGTAGATTAGGTAGAAAAAGAAATCATTAAGGATACTTGTTGCTTCTAATTAGGAAAAGAAAAAAGAAAAAAAAATGTAAAAAGAAACAAGAACTTGGAAGCTGTTGAAATACACCTGTAAACTGAAACTCAAATTCAGTTTCGAACAAAATGGCTTGTGATGAGCTCTGGGCTGCAATTGCAGTTTTGATCAAGGCAGTCATGATTAGTGGAAGAAGACAATTAACCAGCATTTTCATCAGCCTCTTGAAGAGGGGTGTTAAGCAGTTTGTAACCTGGTGGAAGTGAGAAAATAAATTTCAAATGATAGGACTATTTTATATTAATTCTTGTTTTCAGTAAGTTTTAAAGTATGTGCCAAATATAACAGAATATAAAGTTTAAGAGACTTGAATCTGATAATATTTTCTCTACTTGTTGTCTAACACAGTATTAGAAGTTTCCCAGTTTCTATTTCCTGTGATCTTGGGTCCTGGTATCGTAAATGCTTACACGTTTACCTCAACTATCACCGTTTCATTTAAGTAACAGTTGTGAAACTGAGCATACGAGTGAATGGTTGTACAATTTGAGTTTTTTACACTATCTGTGTTAATTTGAATGCGGTTTTATCTAAACTATTTCTAGATTTCAGTGTAGTGTGGGATTATATATTGTGTACAACCTTGAAGGCTGTGACTATGGGCGTATAGTGAAACATAGTGCTAAATAGGGTGTATAAAATGTAATACACTGAAAGATGTTCATTAATACCTGGAAAAATAAACAAATCATGGTTTGACAAATACTTAACTCATTAGCACGTTTTTCCAACGTGAATAGTTTGTCTTACAGTAATGCAAGATGGTGGTTATAACTGACTAAAAATTAGCACGCAGAGCAATTGGAGAAGACAGTTCTACATTTTTGTCTTCAGTTTTTAGTTTGATTATTTTACATGTCACTAAAATTGTCTCTTCTTCCTTCTGCTTTTCTTTACAGATGCTCCTTGACTCTGTCCTTGCCAATTTTTTTGTTCTCTTGTAGAATGACTTGTTTCTAGCATTGGAATTTGGTGGCATTTTGCTGTAGAGGTCATATCTAGCTTTATCTCTGCATGTTTCATGCTCTGAACTTTCACTTGTCTGCTTAAACTGAGCCTGGTTCACTTACTCACCACTTCGAGATAGTGAATGGTTCAAAGATGGAAATTGCCCTTGAACTTCTGTCTTTGGAAAGCCCCATAAAAACAGAAGTATCATACATTCTGTCTCAGTCTCTCTGCAGTAATCAGTGAAAAGGTTTTAGAGGTGATTTTTCACTGTTATATCTGTTAATATTCTCAAGATTTTTTTTTTTTTTTTTTGACATATTCTTCTACACTGTATTTCATGCTTCTGGAACATAAAGGATGAAAATGTAACTGCAATCCAGGAAGCTGAGGAGGAAGTAAAAAAGCCAGATGTTGCAATACAAGTATGTCCAATTGTATTCAGTTTCACTTAGTTTTCTTTTCCTTTTAAGAAAGGTACTGTTTTAAATGATATATGTTGGCCCTCATTTCAGAATAAACGAGAAATACTGAGAAGATTAAATCAAAATCTTAAAGCTCGAGAAGATGAGAAAGGACAAAAGGAGTGTAAAAATATCTCTGAATCCGCTGGCTCTGAAGGTGGTAAGGAACAACAAGAAAATGACCATCCAGTTCTAGGAGATCGCAAAAAGTGGGAATCTGGGGCATCTGAGTTGGTAGTTCCTCTAGCTCAGTTGTCAATGGAAGATTCTCTCTCTGGAACAGACCGTAAGTACTTTTTTTGTCACCATGATATTAGTAAATCAGTTTACTGTGTGTAGTGTCTGTTTTTATAAAGCAAGTATTCTTTATTATTATTATCTTGTTATGAGTTGTGTGTCATCTGCTTCTAAAAGGCAGGTGGTTATGTACTCCCTTGGATAAGGAATAAGGCACAGGTTGAGTAATTAAGTGGCCTGCAGGAGAGTCAACAAATATTTTCCTAATGTCAACAAATAGTTACCTAATTAAATACATGGTTACTTTCTTTGAGCTTGATTTGTAAGTGTCTTTTAAATAGGTACTAATTTAAGAGAAAGAATAAAAAGCATTTAAGATATATGAAAGTTCCTGATTTAACTTCAAAATCCTTTTATGTTATTGGTAGAACAATAAAAACTAAGGGTTTTCTCAATTTATATCTGTTACTTTTATTGCACCCTCCTTAACTTTTCTCTTTATTTAAATCAAGCCTGTCTTTTCAAATTTTTCATCTGCCTTCTTTGGTGTTTTGGGTGGAAGACCTTTTACCTGATTTCAGTGTGTCTTATTAAGGATCTGTTTCACATTGTAGAAATAAATAATCGTTGACAATGTGATAGACTTACTTCATAGCATAGTAGTTTTACACGGCTAGGATGTTACAAGAGCCAAGGCCAGAACTGGGAGCATGAAGAACTACCCAGTGTAGGAGAAGATCAGATTTGAGACCATCTAAGGAATCTGAAGGTGCACAAGTCTGTGGGACCTCATGAGGTGCATCCACAGGTCCTGAGGGAACTGGCGGATGAAGTTGCTAAGATGCTGTCCATCTTATCTGAGAAGTCGTGGCAGTCCGGTGAAGTTGCCAGTGAGTGGAAAAGGGGAAGCATAACCCCCGTTCTTAAAAAGGGAAAAAAGGAAGACTCGGGGAACTACAGGCCAGTCAGTCTCACCTCTGTGACTGGCAAGATCATGGAGCAGATCCACCTGGAAACTATGCTGAGGCACAGGGAAAATAAGGTGATTGGTGACAGTCAGCATGGCTTCACTAAGGGCAAATCATGCCTGACAAATTTGGTGGTCTTCTGCGACGGGGTTACAGCATTGGTGGATGAAGGAAGAGCAACAACTGACGGCATCTACCTGGACCTGAGCACTAAGCATCATGACACATGACATCCTTGGCTCTACATTGGAGAGACACGGATTTGATGGATGGACCTCCAAGTGGATAAGGAATTGGCTGGATGGTTGCACTCAAAGAGTTGCAGTCAATGGCTCCGATGTCACTGGTCTCCACCTGGACGAGTGGTGTTCCTCACGGGTCAGTACTGGGATCAGTGCTGTTGAACATCTTTGTCGACAGCATGGATGGTGGGATTGAGTGCACCCTCAGCAAGTTTGCCGATGACACTAAGCTGTGTGGTATGGTCAACGTGTCTGAAGGAAGGGATGCCATCCACAGGGACCTGGACAGGCTTGAGAGGTGGGCCCTTGTGAACCTCATGAAGTTCATCAAGGTCCTGCACATGGGTTAGAGCAATCCCAAGCACAAATACAGGCTGGACGGAGAATGGATTGAGAGCAGCCCTGAGGACAAGGACTTGAGGGTGCTGGTGGATGAGAAGCTGAACGTCAGCCAACAATGTGCACTTGCAGCTCAGAAGGCCAACTGTATCCTGGGCTGCATCCCCAGCAGCATGACCAGCAGGTCGAGGGAGGAGATTTTGGCCCTCTGCTCTGCTCTGGTGAGACCACACCTGGAGTCCTGCATCTAGCTCTGGAGCCCTCAGCACAGGACAGACATGGACCTGTTGGAGTGGGGCCAGAGGAGGCCACAAAGATGATCAGAGGGCTGGAGCACCTCTCCTACGAGGACAGGCTGAGAGAACTGGGTTTGCTCAGCCTGGAGAAGAGAAGGCTGCGGGGAGACCTTACAGCAGCCTTCCAGTACCTGAAGCGGGGCCTACAGGAAAGCTGGAGAGGGACTTTTTAGAAGGGCATGGAGTGATAGGACAAGGGGTAATGGCTTCGATCTGAAAGAGGGTAGATTTAGATTAGAAATTACGAAGCAATTCTTTACTGTGAGGGTGGTGAGGCCCTGGCACAGGTTTCCCAGAGAAGCTGTGGCTGCCCCCTCCCTGGCAGTGTTTGAGCAACCCGGTCCAGTGGAAGGTGTCCCTGCCCATGTCAGGGAGGTTGGGACTCGATGATCTTTAAGGTCCCTTCCAACCCAAACCATTCTATGATTCTATGACTTATAAGATCAAGAAACAACTCCTTTTGCTGTGTTCTTTCTGGCTTTATATCCTCTGTTTTCTTTGGAGGGAGGAATAACAGAAAAAAATGTGACAGGACAGCAGGACAAGAGACTCTGTAGTTTCCCGTTTCAGATAAAGTTAAGACCATCTCATGCCAGTTATAAACATTTCTCATACTGTTTTCTTTTGGAGTGCCTTGCTGAAAATATCTGCTGCTGTTAAGTTGCGGATGTTAACTGGCATCTAATAACTCCTGTTATTAAATGGAATTGGCAGAAGAAAAACTTTAGACTTGGAGCACAGTCTGTAGGCTGTCTGACTTGGGGTTAGGTCACATGAGTTCTGGCTTTATATTTTTTAGTTTTGTGGAGGGTGTTTGTGTATTGTCTAGAAGGTGAATAAAAGTTTCTAATAAAGTTTCTGTATTTGTGTTTGTGTCCCAGCAGGTCAAACTCTGGGGGAAGTCCTTAAGTTAGATATTGGTGAACCCCACAGGAAAGTCTGGGGCAAAAGCCCTACTGATTCAGTC
>Ga0065711_1006167_pt1 | contig 25979 bp, 14 predicted proteins | sample Hoacrofraction12_FD_59098 | JGI IMG/M metagenome (GOLD analysis project Ga0065711, IMG submission 59098) | Hoatzin crop microbial communities from Cojedes, Venezuela - Epithelial fraction 12 v2 (version 2) | ecosystem: Host-associated > Birds > Digestive system > Esophagus > Crop | place... | reverse complement strand
CAGCCTGTCCAGGTCACGCTGAATGGCAGCACAGCCTTCCGGTGTGTCTACCACACCTCCCAGTTTGGTGTCATCAGCAAACTTGCTGAGGGTACATTCTAACTCTTCATCCAGGTCATTGATGAAGAAATTGAATAAGACTGGGCCAAGTACTGACCCCTGGGGGACACCATTAGTTACAGGCCTCCAACTAGACTCAGTGCCGCTGATGACAGCCCTCTGAGTTCTGGCATTCAGCCAGTTCTCAATATATACCCACATGTGTATGTAGTGATAGGATGAGAGATAATGATTTTAAACTGAAAGAAACTGGATTTAGGTTAGATATTTGGAAGAATTCTTTACTGTGGGGGTGGTGAGGCACTGGAACTTGTTGCCCAGAAAGTTTGTGAATGCCGCCAAGCCAGTCTGGACAGGGTTTTGAGCAACCTAGAAGGTGTTCTTGCCTGTGGCAGGGGGCTTGGGCTAGATGATCTTTAAAGTCCCTTTCAACCCAAACCATTCTATGATCTATATTTAAAGCCACAGAATTTACACTGCATAATGGAGAAATTCTACACTCCATCGTGTCAGCCTAACTCAATCCACGAAGCTTCATTTCCTGAGGAAAGGGTGGGAGACCTAGGCCTCTCACCTCCACAGCATAAGGCCTAATGTGGCCGCTAGCTGTGATCAAGATGAAATCTTACACTTTTTTCCCTTCAGTGCTCTTGGTGTTCCTTCATACAATTTATTTTGAGCATCACAGAGAACTTTTGTTTCCCTAACAGTAGCCAGGATAGTGTATTGCTTGAAGTTATTTCACCAGGGTGCTGAGCCATCAATAACATTCCTGTTTCTCAGTGCTCCTAAATGTGTTAGCCTTAATAACAATACAAAAATAGCTTAGTTATGTTAATAAATAAGAATCATTTATGCACATACTTCAATGTGTTACTTAATTAAGAAACAGATCAAGTGCTAATGTCATATTTCTGTGAATAAAATAACCAGGATTTGTCCTGAGATCAGTTTGTCATTCTGTGAATGAATGTTTCTAAAGAGACTGTACAGTCTTTTGGGTAAAATAAAACAAACCTCATTTTGTTAATTAGTAATAAAAAATAGGGATTCTGTCAGTACTGTGACAATTATTTGCATTTTCACCATATCTCTAAACAAGCACAAGCAGTGTTCTGTACTAGGTGCACAGAGAACTTGAAGTCTTTGAGTATTTCTTCTAAAAATGAATCAAATATATGTATTTTACAGTCAGTAATATCAATCTATCTGACACAAGATCCTTCTCATGTAACACCTCTGCCTCAGAAGATTTTTGTACAAGCATCTTCTTTAAAAAAAAGTAAAAAAATATTAATTTGGTCTTGTATGTATTGTTACCATGTGTATGTATATCACCTCACTAGAAAAAAAACCAAAACCAAAACCCAACCAACTTCCTATTTCAAGTATGAAACATGTTAAAAAGGCTCCACAACTCCTGCTTTTTTTTTTTATTTCGTAGCATACTTGTCATACCCATTGTAGTCTGTTATATCTCAGGCACAGTGGCAAAAGACATTTTTTAGATACTGATGTATCATTTTTCTGCAGCATTATCACCATTCCTACCTTTCATAGAGTTCTGATAATCCTCCCATCTACTTACCCAAGCTACTGCGTTTGACAGATCTAATGAATGGCATATTCTGCAGCATGTTGAGTGGTAAAATATTTAAAAAACAAAGACAAGATCAACTGAGGTCAGTAAAAAACAAATAGCTTATCTCTGTGATACATCTCTTTTTACATCATGTATTTTCCGTATCAAAGACATCAGTAATACTTCATTTTCAGAGTCACCACTTAGAATGGTTGAGGACTTCAGTCACCTTTCATTATTGTTTGATGCGATAAAGGTTTCATACTACAGACCACCTCAATAAGGATAACTGTTTATCCAATTCATTTAGGAAAAGTATTAATTTTGTTTCTTAAACCAGCTCTTTACCAGAAGGTATTTTGTTCTTGGTTACACATGCTGTTAAATAGATCTTACTAAACTTAAAGTTCATCTAGAAAAGTATTTTATGTGTTTTCTGAAATGTCTTTTACGTGTTTCACATTTAAATTCTACCAGGTAAGGGCTTGATAGCTTTTCCCGGTAGGATCAATGGAAGTTAAGTGACACACTGAATTAACTTTAAGTCATTCAGAACCATATGCTCCCACAGTCTACATGCTTAAAGGAGTAGTAAATCATTGCCCTGCTAACTCTCCCCCCATCCTAGAAAAAGAAAATAAAGTACGAGCTGCTGAATCTTTCTCCAAATTCAATGTGTGAGCTAAAAAACCCCTTTACTCAGCATCCTACAATGCCAGGAAAAAAAAAAAGAAATGGCCAAAGTAATCAGCTATTTTGTGTTCCAAGCCACCAGCTCCTTAAACAAGTGTGACTTTTGGGCATTAGATGTCTTTCCCTGCTGGCCTCTGCTCAATCACCCCAAAACCCCATCCTGCCCCAGGGTGGGGGCCCTGGTGCAGCCCCGGCTGTGCTGATGGGACCAGGGCTTGCTGACCTTCCAACCAGCGCCTTCACAGCCGGAGGGGCCCAGTACAGAAAAGCCTCAACAGAGATACAGTTAAAATTATTAAAGGGGGGGGGTGGGGGGAGGAAAGAAAGAAAGAGAAAAAAACCCCTTTGGAAATGAAAAAGGCCTTCCCCAGAAGCACTGCTTTTACCCAGTGTCACGCTTACATTCCTGCGTGCCTCTGGGTCCCACCACCCACTGCCCTCGGCCTCCCTGAGGAAGAGCTAGCTATGGCAGGCTGCCCACAGCGGGGCCTAGGCCAGCAGCTGCTTCAGCCTTCATGGCGGGAGCTCCCTCGTTGCTGCTCCCAGGTGCCCGCTGGCCATGGCAATGTGTGCCCTGGCCAGGGCCAGCGGTGCTCATGGCCCAGGGGCTGCCAGCTCCAGGAGTGCAGTGAGCGTACCCAGCTCCAGCCAAAGGCAGCTGGAGGGAAGTATGGCAGCTTAGTGCTCTTTTCTGACTTCCATTTCCACAAATTCGTTGGAGTCAGCTTGCTTGTGAGATGTCTGTCCTGAATCCATGCAGCTGGGGCAAGCTGTGTTGTTTCAAGCTCTGCCCACAGCTGACGGAGACACACCAGCAGCAAAACGGGACTGGCAGAGGGCATGCGCTCTCCTTTGGTCAGGGAGGAATGAGTTGGGCACTCAACACAAATGCCTTATTTAAGTACCAATAATTGAGTTGCCAGCTTAGTGCTGGCGACGTTTCTTCCATAATCCCATCCCTGAAACCAAAAAGACCACATTTTACAAAGATAAAATGCACATCCCACTCACATTAATTCTTGCCAGGGTTCCTGGTCATTCATGAAGTACGGAATCAGGCCTACAGTGAAAATATGTTATCTGCAAGAGCAGACAACTGCCAAAGCATGTGTCAACTTGATATATATATATTTTTCAGCTAGCTTTCATTATACTAAAAATGGAAACATTGTACCAAGACCAGGATTTCACTCTATTCTTCTCAGATGTTTGCTGTTCAAAACCAAGCTTTGTAGCTTGAGCAAGGGTGAGCTCTATAGTCTGTTCTATCAACCAGCTTCCCCAGAAAAAGTGAAAAAGCCAAAAGCCAGATTTATGTCTTTCCATAAACCACATCCAAGCACTGTCACTGCTCTGGCCAGTCAGCAAGACAGACCGTCATTCACCACCTGCCCTTCCACCCAGCCCCTCTCCTCCAGGCTGCCCTCCTGCACCCATATCCCAGCACCCTCACTGGTCTCTGGTACAGCTGCTCTGTGGGCATCCCCTTCAATACCACGCTTGATGGGTTTAGGATCATGGAGGCAAGGTGTTTCTTTACATTAAAACATTTTTTTTAATTCTCCTCCACCATGCTCTTAGTCCCTCATGACCTAATTTTATATCCGCCAATCAGTATTCTCAGTACTCTCCTTCTTTTTCAATATTCCTAGACCCTAAGATATGTAATCCTACTCAGGATCCCACAGTTTCAACCCTAAAACCTTTTGGATTATATGAACATGTCAAAACCAAAACCTTTCTGAATTCTTGAGATTATGGTTACAGCTGAGGCAGGATCTTACACTGATGATAGTATGGAAATACTCTAGTTTTTTTACTTCTTTGTTCCTTGCAAATACTAATACTCCATGTACAAACACTTCTAAATATCTACAATTAAAGGAAGTTATCCTATGTTTGATTCCTTTATAGGTAAAGACATTTACTTTTTACTAAAATTCTGCTTGCAGATTGTGATGGTTTGTTTTAATTTTCCTTACTATTATGCTTCTGTTTCCTAAAGAAGATTAGAGAAAGATTCCATCAGGGGTCCTCCTTAGCTCTCAGCATTATTTATGGTATTTTATAGACAGCATTATTAGTGTCAGGAGTCTTCCCTTTTCTACACTTCTGTTGTGTGAAATTTTCATAATTAGGTATATATAATTAAGATTTCCATTAGGGTTATTTTTTTTAATTCCCCTTGTCCCAGTAAAAACGACAGATAAATGCTTTGAGACTTTGTAATGCCTTAATTGTTCCCCAAGAGTTAGATTACAGAGTTAAGACCTGATTCATGCACATTTTATGCATCATTTCCTTGACTTTTTTTATTTAACATTTTGCTCAGAAACTTAATATTGCTGAGAAAAGTGCCAATAATTCTTATTTACATAAATCCCTTGAGAATGGTTGCCATGTCTTCCCTCTGCACCTCATTATGCACTGCAGGCACTCCAAAGAAAAGAAAGAATCAGCTAATAACAAGGCATGCAACTGTCCAACTAACCAAATATATACAGCTTTTTTGTTGTTAATGTATTTTATTTCAACCTTTCAGATAAATCATGCCATGGGTTTCAGCAGTATATACCTGAGGCACCCGGGAAAATCACTCTGAATTCGTATCAGTGTAAATAAAAACAGATTTTGAATACTACGAGACAGCCATCAAAACAATGATGAAGAAAATGTGAGCACACATAGCAGCCTGTTTTTCAGACTTCATACATATTTCATCACAAAACCTAGTTACTATTATGCAGGGGTGAGTTACCAAAAGAATATTATAATAGTTCATTTAAGAGGCAGTCAGATAGTTACTACAATAGGTATTGCTCCTGTTCTCCATGGAAATGGGACCTCCTGTCTCGACCTGAGACAGCAGTGGGAGGAAGATCTGCCTTTGCAGCAAACAGTGGTAGTGCAGCTCCCAGCAGAAAGGACGGAGTTGGAAAGCAGCAGTCTGCAACTGTTAGCTCTAACTGGAATGAGCCACTTCCATTCCAGCCCTGCCACCGTATATGACAGTATCAAATTAACTATAACGCAACACAGTTGGAAAAAACAGTCATAACACACTTTTTGTAAAGCAGTTTTTCATTCAGCAGAAGACTGGTGAATTTACTTTCCTGATAACTTGCCTACAACTTCAGTGTCAAAAAAAAATGTAGTTTGTTAGCCTGAAGGGCACTGAGCATGGCAGGAAACAGAATTGCTAGCTGTACTCCTCTGCCTTGGAGAGCCATTCTAGCTAGACAAGGTCTCCTTTCCTGCTCTGACTAACTGGATTCTTGTCAAAGAAGAAAATCATTCTATAGAATTCCTTTTTGTTGCCCTCTGAAACCCTCAATATTTTTTCTTTGTCAAAGGTATCAGGCAAAGACGTTGGTGACTGTTCTGCTACTCCTAAGAGAGCAGTTGTTAAAGGGTTCTATATCCTCAGAACAAAATCTCAGTGAAACGCAGTTCATTATATTTGGTTGTTGGAATACAGTTAGGTCACCCAAACTTTTTTTAAACAAATACTAGTTCCTTGCAATAAAAAATAGCAGTAAGGTGGTATTTAATGAGATTTTCCTGGATAGGCCATGTGTTAAAAAACAGCCAATAGAGTAAAAGAAAATAAAATAATCTTTCCACTGCCCAATATTATATGAACAAAATAAAGGGGAAAACCACAGAAAACCTTTTTTTTTTTTTAATGTAAGAAGAATATATTTTTGTTTTTTTTTCTTTATGTCAGGATTTTTCAGAATCCTTTCCTTTTTTCCTCCCTTCACACAAAATACGTATAACTCAAATCACATCATAACCCAAAATTTTTGGGATACAGAAAAAAACAGTCACTTATTATGAGGTTTTTCAACTGTCCAGGGAAATATTTATATGCGATTAAATACCCCCAAATCACAAAAACCCCAAAACCACACAGTTTCTTTCTTTGACTCCCATTCCCCTTTCACTCCCCACAACCGAAAGGTCACTTTTTTTTTCCCTGCTCTTGTGTTCTTATAGAAAGTTAAAAAAACCCATTGGCTTAATAAAGCTCATAGGTATGATATATAACCCTACAATATGTTTCTGTTAGATATGTATGGACTTTTTGTAGGGTCATGCTGCTTCAGTAATTCTTCACAGTTCTTCCAGAGGCTTTAAAGAGATTGAATCCCTATAATTCACTCATCTAAGAACCTCTCTCGAAGCTTTCAGTTGAACTCTAAAGCTGCAGAGAAACAGCAAATACTGTTTTGTTAAAGAACCTGAAAATTACTCTTCACCTGGCCTTTTAGATACAATCAATACAATCTTGTTTTGTAGGGCAACAACCGACAGATGAATGTTCAAAATTAAATGCTTGTGTATGCACTTTTGTGCATGTGCTCATATATTGGATGCGTAAAATTACCAAGTGTGCATTGCCTACCACCATGGCTCTTGAAGCTTTTCATACTTGAGCAAAAGAGGAAAAAATTAATCTTTCCTTAGGATGCATACAAGTGTTTATAACTACAAGTTACTAAGAAATCTGTAATTATTAATCTACATCTTAAAAGCAAGTAATTATATTCTTTTCTTTACACCCACCCCCAATCTGCACACATTCATACAGAGTTCTTGTTGAGTTTAAGCTACTTGTGTCAAACCGATAACTCGCAGAAGTCACCAATATCACGTATAGAGAGAAACATATCATAAAAAAATGTGACACGTTTTCTGTGTTCCTTCACAAAGGAAAATCTGAACAAACTTCAAAACATAGGAGTAGCTTGCCCTCAATTCCAGTAGGCACATGTGTGGAAGGATTACCAAACCTTGTCAGATGTTCTCATTGTAATACTGTTTTGTATGGGAAGACCTCTGAATCACTTAGCTTTACAGAATATGCTCAGGCTTACACAGAAGATACCTTCAAGAGCAGATTTATTTGCTTCAGTATTATACTGTACTTACAGTCATGCCTATGGCCACACAAGAACGGCTGTACTGTGATGGAGCATGATGACCCCAAGATATTTGCTTAAGGCACTATGATTCTCCTAAAGTACTGTTGTGGGTTTGCGTGGCAAGGTTTTGGTAGCTGGGGAGCTATAGAGGTGATTTCTTTGAGAAGTTGTTAGAAGCTTCCCCCATGTCCGATAAAGCCAGTGCCAGTCGGCTCTAAGATGGACCCGTTGCTGGCCAAAGCCAAGCCAGTCAGCGATGGTGATAGCGCCTCTGTGATAACATATTTAAGAAGGGGAAGAAAAAACTGCAGTGAGAGGGCAGTGGAGAGGAGTGAAACAATGTGAGAGAAACAACTCTACAGACACCAAGGTCAGCAAAAAAGGGGGGGGAGGAGGTGCTCAAGCCCAAAACAAGTACTTATACAGTCAAGATTTACACCTCCTTTTTCTATTTTTTTTCCACTTTCACCTTTTCTCTCTAGTATTTAATGTACCTTTTCTTCCTAATTGACTTGCCAAAGTCTACAACGTATTTGACTCTGTACAAAAGTCAATGTTATCGTGCCAATGATTCATTTTAGAAAGGACAGTCTATTGTTATATTTTCTAACGAGTGTGTGTACACAGTCTCTGGAACATATATACTTTCTTCTTGGAACACATAATTTCTCATGTTGGTCTTCATTTTTTTGATAGAAAACCCATTATTCGCACCCTGCACTGAATCTTTAAGTGAAAGAGGAGACTATTTCAAAAGTTTGTAATTCATTCAGAACCACATAAAGCTGGAAGATACTTTTTTCTAAATGTTAACTGCTCATCTGATGATTCAGAAAATATTTACTGCTTTTTGCAGTAAGATTTTCAAAAATGTTAAAGACACCTCAAAATGCGCTGCCTAGAGAATAGTCAGGAATACAGATGTTTCAGAAGTTAAAATCATCAGTACTGTAGCAGTCTAAATGATCTCAAAGTGGAAGTGCTGACGAAAAAAAAACATTCTTGTTTTCTAATGATCACTGTCTGGTAATTATATGGTTCATGTATACCTTTTTGGGAGCAGAGGGAACAAACTCATGAGGCAACTTGTAATGACTGCAAGTCAATGAGTTGGAAGTGAAGTGATAGTAAAATATAAATAATTATCTTCTACTAGTACGTCTTAAAAATAGTTAAACCACAGCTTTTAAGAAGTTGAGTTTTAGCTTCTTAGTTTTTTGATATATCTCCCATTTAAGCAATCTCCTTACTTGATGTCTACAAAGAGAAATGAGATGAGTCTGTTCCTTATCTTATTTAAATAATGAGGTTTGGTTAATATTGCAATAATTTTACTTTTTTATTGATACCATGTAATTTTTAATAACTACCAAAATTTCTCTCTTTTTAAATATCTTACCATAGATTAGGAGGTTCACAAGACAGGTAAGATATACCTATAAATCTTGAATGATATAATATGTTAATGCACATTCCACTTGTCTCCATCAGATATCAGTCAGAGACAAAAGTGGGACAAATAACTTTATGCTTTGACGAAGAACAGAGTACCTACGTTTCAATCTAGATAAGTCTGGTACGATAGTGGAGGAGTCTGTAGAAGATCCTAGAAACCAGACTTTTCCTAAATGCCCGTGCCACCAGTTTACATACGAGAAAACAAGTACAGTTCATGGACCTTGATTTGAGACTCACACAATCTTGATAAGGAATAAAACCTTTTGGTTCAATAAGAAAACACCAGTTTATCAAAATAAGCAGTTCAGAAGAAAAAAAATGTCACCCTGAGAAGTCTCTCAATTCAACCATTTGCAAGAAGTTTTGTAAATGCAAAGCTTTTTCTATGTAAGTAGTTTTTTTGGTCTTTTTGTAAGACCTTAATACTTTAACTACTCCATAGCTTTAAATGAAATATGCCTGCTATAATTATTTCAAGTGATTTATTTGGGAAGAAAATAAATGTTTTGCTTTACAAATATTTACTGATATTTGACTGAAAGAAGAATGTTGAAGTTAAACTTCCACAGAAATAGTTAAAAGAATTTTCCATTGGCTCATATTCCATTGTCCCCTTTACAATAGAGTACTATAATGCAGTTCCCATCATACTACTCATTGAGACCACACTTCACTTACTGCAGTAAGTGGCTGACTGATTATCTCATGCTAACAGTACACGGCGCTCACTGTTCTTAAACTGGCACTGCAAATTCACTTTTGGTTAGGAATCAAGGGAGTCCTAAATTGTGTGATATGTGTTCATACACACAGAAATTACATCTGTCCTCAATTTGAGTGTCTCAGTAAACTCTGGAGCCTTCTTAGTTTAAATGAGGAGAAAACTGCTGAATTATTCTTAAGAATGATGTGCAGCTGCTCAGTTTGGAAATCAGCTCCTTTCCCTCCCAGGCCTGCAAAGCCCAGCTGTGCTAGCCTAGACAAGGCTAACTACTTCTCTGCGCTCGTAAGGGAAAGACAGTGTTCACCAAGGAGGAGGGGGGGATGGGGGTAGTGTTAATTTCTTTATGGTGAGTGTCCTGGTTTCAGCTGGCATGGAGTTAATTTTCTTTCTAGTAGCTGGTATAGTAACGTGTTTTGGATTTAGGATGAGAATAATGTTGATTGATAGCACATTGATGTTTAAGTTGTTGCTGAGCAGCGCTTAAACTAAGTCAAGGACTTTGCTGCTTCTCATACTGCTCTGCCAGCAAGAAGGTTGGGGGTGCAGAAGTGGGGGACACAGCCAGGACAGCTGACTCCAATTGGCCAAAGGGCTATTCTGTAACATGTGACATAATGCTGAACAATAAAACTGGGGGGACTTGGCTGGGGGACAGTGGCTGCTGCTTGGGGACTAGCTGGGCATTGGTCAATAGCTGGTGAGCAATGCATTGTGCATCATTTGTTTTGTATATTCTTTTTCTGGTATTATTATTTTCCCTTCCTCTTCTGTCCTATTAAACTGTCTTTATCTCAGCACTGGAGTTTTACCTTTTATCACTTGGCCATCCCACTGAGGGGGAGTGAGTGAAAGACTGTGTGGTGTTTAGTTGCCTGCTGGGTTAAACCACAACAGTGAGACCACAGTTCTGAAGGCCAGGATCTTTTTTTGCCTGTGGACTTACGCAAAACAAAGTTAACTTTTTTCTGGTGGTGAAAGTATAGAAGGAGCAAGTACCAGTATACAGTAACATGGCATTTTTTCTGAGTACATAAAGTGCTAAGATGCTATTATCCAGAGGTGATGGGCAAGTACATCTACTTACCTAATATTGATGGAGAAGTATTTGGTCAACTTTTCCTATTTTTCATTGTTGTTCTTTCAAATTAATGATCTATTCTCCATTAGTCTGCACTAAATAGGATTTATTTATTCTTTCCCTGTTAAAATAATAAGATCACATAAAATAAATGTTTCTTGAATCTTATGTTTTTTGGGCTACAGCATATAGGTGTTTACATCATGGAACTCAGCAAAGCTGAGGTATAATTCCTTGAGGTATAACTCATATATAGATATACCTTTTCCTTCTGTAGATATCCAAGATTTTATCGTGTGTCCAAAGTAAATGATTTCTATGCTAGAGAGTGGTATGAATACAATAGGAAAAGAAACATTGTTATTCCCCAGCTGTTGTTATCATGTCTATAGCCCTCCCTCAGTATGCTGATGAGTATTGTCTCTATCATAGACTAAAAGGCTCCTATTATATTTTAGCCCCATTCTGGTACTTGACAAATCATATCTTCTCTCCTTTAGATCCAAGTTTCCAGATTGTAAACATTCAAAATATCAGCAGTGTTCAGTCGAATTTCACATGCCTGGTTAGGTCAACTCTGTATCAACTCTGAACTACCAGACAATGAATCAGCAGGTATATTACAAGCATTTCTGCTGCCAAGTCGCTGGCCCAGATTCCCCAAAACTTATAATAGGCAGATATGTTTCATTTTGATATCTTAATAAAAGTATCACTCCTACTTTTTGAAAGTTACTAGTAATAAGTAGTTGTAGTGAAAATTACAAAAGTTATTATCTTTCTATGCAAATGAAACATTAGTATTAACAAATAGATCTATTTGTGCATTCTATTACTTGTTCTACTTTTGGTGAATTTAGACTTCAAAAACCTCTTCTGCAAATACTAGGTGTCTTGGACATATCTGAATGTAAAAGTATGAAACAGCTGAGGCTAAAACTCAGGCTGAACAGTTTCCACTGTTTGTATGAGACTCATCTTTTAACACCATGTTCTGGCAGTACAAAGAAGTGGTAAGTATTACTGGAAGTCATGCTATGTGTGCAACTGTTTTAACTGCTAGAAAGTATAACAGATGTAGCCATAAAGACAATGTATCTAGATGCTGGAGAAAAACATTACGAAAAAAAAACCCTTTCCCTGACTCTAGGGGAATATGCAGTTTAAGAGCGTTCCGCATAGGTCAATATTAGATCCATATTCTTCATCAAGTCAGGATGAAGAATCATTGCTGAAAACATCTGTAGATGCTAGAAACTAAGAGAAAGATAACTGAGGGTAGAAAAAGTCATGCAAAGCAAGATGGATCAATTTGTGAACTAGACCATTCAAACAAAGATTAGGAGTGTAGAAATGAGATGAGGACACAATTCCTAACTATGAGTAATATTAGAAACTGAGATTATTTTCAGCCTCAAAAGAAAGATAGGTGACCTGCATGCTGCATGTAATTATCCTTAGAAGACTGTAGGGAAAGCAAATGCAGTGAGGAAAGGTATAGCGAGAATAAGTACTTGAAAACAGACAATTCAACTGAGAAATTCAACTTTTTTTTTTTTTTCTTTAAACCTGGTCTGTAATAAATTTTATCAGAATAAACTGCTTAAGAACGCAAAGGATTCTCATGGTTCCAGAGGTCTGCAGTTCACCTCACATTCTTCTGGAGCACAGGTTTTATCCAGACAACTTGCCTTTATCAATGGAAATATTCTTTTTAATGTTATAAGTGATATACAGAGATCAGACTGGATGATGCAGCTGTTCCTTCTAGCCTGAAGATCTGTCACTATCTATTTTGAGAGTCTGGGGAGGAGACAGGATTTGGGTGGTTTGGGGTTTTTGGTTTATTTGATTTTAAAAACAGTATTTGTTGATGATCCCTGAATATAAGGCTATGAGTCAGTGATAAAAATAGCCATCCCAGTGCTCCCCTGAAAAAAATATAGCCTACATCCTTGCGGGGTTATTAAAAATTACATACTGTGATATATCTAATAAACATGGAAATGTTCTCCTGCAGCAGCTGTCGGATCCTTCAACAACAAACAAAAACATTTCTGGTGCATTAATTTTTTACTTTACAACTTCATTCTTATGAACTAATACTAGAGAGGCCCATTTTCTGAGACAAAATCCCAGATTAACAGAGTGACCTAATTCAAATAAGAAACAAGCAATTTGTCTTCACTCAGGAGAAACAGTTCAACTATGGGTGAGTTTATATTGGAAATATTTTAGAGTTAAAATGATGTCCTCATACCACATCAGCGACATGTTTCTACTAAGTATCTGTTATAGGTTTGCGTGGCAAGGTTTTGGTAGCGGGGGTCTATAGGGGTGGCTCCTGTGAGAAGCTGTGAGAAGCTTCCCCCATGTCTGACAGAGCCAATGCCAACCATCTCTAAGACAGATCTGCTGCTGGCCAAGGCCAAGCCAATCAGAGACGATGGTGACGCCTCTGTGATAACATATTTAAGAAGCGGAAGAAAAAACTGTGGTGAGAGGGCAGTGAAGAGAGAGGAGTGAAATAACGTGAGAGAAAAAAATCTGCAGACACCAAAGTCAATGAAGAAGGAGGGGGGAGGAGGTGCTCGAGATGCCGGAGCAGAGAGTCTTCCCTTGCAGCTCGTGATGAAGACCATGGTGAGGCAGGCTGTCCCCCTGCAGTCCATGGAGGTCCATGGTGGAGCAGAGATCCACCTGTAACCTCTGGAAGGAACCTCACACCAGAGCAGGTGGATTCCTGAAGGAAGCTGTGACCCCGTGGGGAGCCCACGCTGGAGCAGGCTCCTGCCAGGACCTGTGGACCCTTGGAGAGGGGAGCCCATGCCAGAGCAGGTTTACTGGCAGGGCTTGTGACCCTGTGGGGGACCCACGGTGGAGCAGCCTGTTCCTGAAGGACTGCACCCCATGGAAGGGACCCACGCTGGGGCAGTTCGTGAAGAGCTGCAGCCTGTGGGAAAGACTCCCGTTGGAGAAGTTTGTGCAAAAATTGTCTCACATGAGAGGAACTTTCATGCTGGAGCAGGGGATGAGTGTGAGGAGTCCTCCTCCCCTGAGGAGGAAGGAGCAGCAGGGACAATATGTGTGATGGACTAACACAGCCCCCATTCCCCGTCCCCCTTCACTGTTCGGGGGGAGGAGGTAGAGAAATGGGAGTGAAGTTGAGCCTGGGAAGAAGGGAGGGGTGGGGGGAAGGTGTTTTAAGATCTGGTTTTATTTCTCACTATCCTACTCTGATTTGATAGGCGATGAATTAAACTCCCTTTTCTCTTCAAGTTCAGTCTGTTTTGTCTGTGACAGTAATTGATGAGTGGTCTCTGCCTGTCCTTGTTTTGACCCTCGAGCCTTTCATCATATTTCCTCTCCCCCATCCAGCTGAGGAGGGAGAGTGTTAGAGCAGTTTTGGTGGGCACCTGGCATTTATCCAGGCCAAACTAAACCAATATCCTCTCATGTACTGACATCACTGCAGTTATATAAATAAAATCATCCTGTGTCTGGCACAGGAAGCTATACAAATACTAGCACAGCTTTGCTGATAACAATGCACGTCACCCCACTTTTGTTATCTTGTCAATGACTTTCCGTACACCCTCTGCTAAAAGACTGCAGCGCCAGGCTGATCTGAAACCTTTTCATATCACAGAAGACAAGGCTCATTATTTCACAGCTAAAGATGTCCAGTAATTTGCTCATTCAAAATCCAGTACTTCAAACTTGAGCAGACTGCGGTACAACATCAAAATCGTACTCAAAAGGTTGGTCATAGATCCTTGGCTGTAACAGAACACAGAAGAGGCTCAGTTCAAACATGAGGACAACAAGTGCCTGGCTAGTCTTTCAGTGTAATGCATTATCAGCAGATGATATTGTTTTGGAGTGGTTCTAGGAGATGCATGATTTCTTAGTCAGATGGTGGCCTTCAAGGTTCACAGGAGTTGCCTTTCAGAAACAGTACAAGAGGACAAAGCCTTTTCTTGTTTAGAAGGGAATTAGGAATCTGGATTCTGTCCCAGGAACTGCTACTGGAGCTCAACACTTTCTACTACTACTACTACTTCACCTGTAAGGACTCTGAGTACAGACCTGGAACTTTACAGTGCCAGCTACAGATGGCTGCTTTCTCAGAAATACAGGACATGCATTTCCTGTATAAGAGCACATCATCTCTCTAAATTAAATAGGACACATCCTGGAAGAAATTTCTCTCCTTCTAATATGTCTGTAGAGAACAGGAACAAATGCTGTTTCTTGGTTTTGTTCCTTCATGAAATCCTCTTGTTTTCCATATTAGAAAAGTTAAATATCAGTATAGAGAAACTATTAAAAAAAATATCTACGGTAGATCACAAAGCTTGAATGACATATATACATATTCCTGGATGGAATATTTGCAAAACAATGTGTGTGTTGTTGAAGAAAAAAAAATCTCCAAGAAGCATTTCCATTAGCTCTAGGAACTCTTTACAGTGTCAGTATAATAATATCTGCTCTAGTTATGGTGCAGGCCTCTTTCACAGTTAGGAATATATCTAGGTTGTTGAATATGTTATTAATATAAAAAACATCCAGAAAGCTGTTGTGGAATTTTGAAACTATCATATTGATCTTGTATTTTACCATAGGAATTGTCACGCTTTATCAGAAACTGTGACATGTCATTGCTAAGTTTTTTCTAAATGCCTATTGCATTTAAAAATAAATAATATTAGGAATAGCAGTGTTTATAAAAGTTGAGTATTGGAGGAGCGGGGAACAAAAAAATTGGTTCCATTTTAGCAATATAGAGTATCCCAATTTCTTTAAAGCTGCTTATGCTAAGATTAATTATGTAAAGGATACTTTGGACAAATTAGAATTCCCTCTTTTTCATAAGGGGACTGAATTAAAGAAAGAAAGCCTCTAAGTTCCTACTCCCATATTGCTGTTCCGCTAGGACTGTAATTCCTGGATAAGTGCCACATCTGCCTTAAGCAGTTTAATTTACTGATAATTTTACCTTTTTCTCAGGAAAACATAGTATTTATTCATATAATATGACATGTCACAATATTACAATGATTATCCAGTTGCTTTATGTATGGTCATAATACCATCTGGTATACAGCTAGCCTTCTTTTTGCATGTGTACCATCTGGAACATCTATCTATATTCTAATTATTATACAGATGAGATTTTTGTTTTTACAGAAACACCATATTGGCCATATCCTTCATTGATTGCTTAATTTAAAAAAAAAAAACCAATGTAAAATAATGTAAAACAGAAACAAAAACTTGGCATCTTCAATTAGTTTTAGCTGTCACATTTTCCCATGTATTTCTTCTAAGGAATTAAATAAAATAGAAATCTAAACGTATTTACAACTACTGTGATATTCATTTTGGTAGAAACAACCTCTGGTTATTTAGATGAGATAACACTTTTGGTTTAAAATAGTTTGGAAGATATATACACACCGAAGTTTCACGTAGTGAGCTCAATTCAATTCTCCATGATTCTGTGCAATTTAGGGTATCTAAATCCTTCTTATGAAACTGCATTTTGTGACCACAAAGTGGTGTGATGCATTCAGCTGTCACTGGCAAGCATACATGCCTATTCATGAACCAGATGATGTCATTTTGTTTTTGGGGACTAAGAAATAGTTGGTAAGTGTCATTATAGCCTCAGTCCTGAAAATGTGTGCTAGTATTTTTGTAAAAACAAAAGTTCAAAACATTCCAAAGAACCTCCTTAGTTATTTTCATACATTAGCCTTACCTAGACCATCAGCTCTTACTTTTCATATTCATAGCAAAAATATCATTAGTCTAACATGCCCTAATAAATTCATTGTGTCTCAAAGAGTTTATGCAGGAAGGAGATTTGGTAGCAGCTCACAGGCAGGGGCCGACTATGACTTACTAGGTTTCCTACTGCTTCACGGAAGGACTGGACAGGGCTGAAGGTAAAGAGAAGTCAATGACATTATCCAAACCGAAGAAGCCAGTAGGTTACTTTTTCCCAGAGTGAGCTTGGACTAATCCATACAGAACATTGCTGGCCCATATCAACAAGTAAGCACAGTCTGCACTATCACCCAGGAATGCTCCATGGCATGTCTTTCTTACAAACCTGATATCCAACTATAGACTTCTTGCACCTTGACACTATTTCAGTCAGGGACTGGTGTTTTGTACCAGCGGTGGAGGAGAAAGTTGAGAAGGAAAGATGAAGCAGGGTTCTTTCTGGATCTCAAAAAGAAATACCTGACAAACGGCATAATAAAATACCTATTTTAATAAGGTAGAATAAAAAAGAGGAATATAGATAGTGAGTAGATTTTATGTCCCTTTAGATGCTGGGAACTCCACTTTTGGGCAGTATCAGGTAGATTCTGGACGGATTTTCCCATGGCATTCTGCACAGATTCTGTCTGCAGGGACATTCCTTACTCCTCCCATGCCAAGGTATGTTTTATTTTGAGTAACAAGCAAAACCATTCCTGACAAGCTGAAATGTCATCTCTCTCATAACGTACACCAGTGTGCAGCACAGACCAGCATGGAACACTCCAAAAGATTCACTTTCAGTGGTTAGTCGTGTTAAATATAATAGCTCCTCAATCCCTAAGTACAAGGCCCAAAAGAGCAGACAGGGCCTGTTCAAGGTCACTAGCTCCTCAAATGCAATTTCTTCTGCCAGACTTCTGATACAACTAGGTTGCACACCATAGTTCCATGCTTCAGATTCTCCTTCCAAGAGCTATCCGTACATTGCAATAGAGCAGCAACTAATATTTATTTCATTCATTTCCCAAATGAGGATGCCTGGTACATAAAGAGTGTGAGATACAGTGTACGTCATACTTTTTCCACAGCTGGGGTGTAACTGTGTATACAGGATGAAACCAGTACTGCTGGGTGCAGCAAGAAGGCACTGGTTTAATGTTGAACTCAGCTGGTCAGTTTCAAACATTACTACCACAAAGTACCTGAAATATTTTTTATTTTTCAGGAAGGTATCTATTCTCCCCTGTATTTCTTCAAAATGGTTATGCAAAATAATGAAAGTCAGTACACCTGAAGCATTCTGAGTTAAGAAATACAAGCGTATCAGTACAAATGAAATCCCCAGTGCTTAGCATAGAGAGATGAACGACTTGGAACCTACGTACACAATTTCACATGAAAAAACAGGTAAATACGGTCAGCTTGCACCGAATGCCTATTTTCATTCATATTTGATTGTAGTGGAAGCTTACTTTGATGATATAGATAACTGAAATCCTCTAGAAAATCATCTGGGCACCAGAAGTTATTTCTTGTTTCAAAAAGTTATGTTATCGGAACAATTTCAAATATTCCAAGAAAAGTCCACCTCAAGATAGGAAATAGTCCAACATTAGATCAAGTATATGGTCCAAAACAGCTGTGGTTCAAATTAGGACAAAAAAATTCATGTGCATATTAGCAAATTTATCTCATAATGGAGCATNNNTTTTTTTTTTNAAATAAATTCCTTTCTTTAAAAAAAAAACAAAAAACATTGTCTCCAGACCTGAATGTTCATCAGTCTTTACATGCTGGAAAAATGAAAATTAGGCTGTGTTAAATTATATCTTTGACTTTAATCTCAGCCCTACCTTAAGCAACTTCAGGAAGCCTCATTTGTGATAATTAATCACTTTCCCTTTAGGTTGGAAAGTGGAGATCATGCCTAATAACTGATATGAAATGCATAGAAAGGTTAGCATCACTTAATAATAGGTCTATGCTATACAATCCATGAATTACACATTCTAAACTTAGTTTACTTCCTTAAAGCTTTGATGTATTTTGTAAGACGTAGGTTTTCTTGCTGCAGTTAGGTAAAATGCAACAAGTAGATGACTACCTTCTACATTCATGATTTTTCAGAAGCCTAAATTGCCATCCTCTCAGAAATAGCCCTGAAGGGTTCAGTTTACAGATGACCTGCATCCGGCCTGTGACAGTAGGGAGTCAAGCCTGTATTTGGCCATGTGAAGCATATTTTCAAAATATATGTAAACATATGACAAAGGCGGTTTCATTACTACTGTCTATACAGTGTATTACTCTATATGTCACCTACTATGCAGCTGTGGAAGAGGCTTCTCTTCCACTAGCACACAGTAATTAGCAAGAAAGAGGAGAGAGCAAGAGACTCTTCTCAAAGACAAGAACAATTTAAACCACCTTTGCAATCACTTCTGTTGCATTCAACATTTTTGTCTAAAAGCTAACTTGCAGTTTGAGATAATCTGTGACCTTTAAGAATATCATCATGAGTACGTGTCTAAAATATATGTCCGATTGAGTAGGATCTCTAATTTATTTACTCTGTTTTTAACTTTTTACAAGATTTTCCTTTGTGTTTGCAACCTATGTTGTGTTTTTTTTACTTTAAATTTCGATAGTAGTTGGGCCTTAGATAAAACAATAAAAATCTAACGCATTAGGTAAAGTCTCATAAAACTCTCAAAAGCTGAAATCAGCTATCATATATGCTAGGGGCTATTGCTTCCCCTAGTGTAATCTTGCTTGCTTTTAAATTTTTCTCTTCTGGGAAGAAATCAATAAAATACGTAATTCCTTTAATTAGTTGGAATTTCAAACTAAGCATCTTATCCTTTTAGATTTAAAATCATTGCGAAGGTAGGAAAAAGCTTACAGAAATTAACTCCATAAAAAAATTATATACAAATTGCAAGATGTTATTTAATTCTCAGTTAATTAAGTACAATACTCTCTAAATGTTTTCCCAGACTGAATTGTGGATTTTTAGAATCACTTTCCAGAGCTTACATACCTTGAGTAAGAGTCCGGCTTTTGATTCTATACAGAGGCAAGCTAAGCAGGCAAAACTCTAAACCTATCACTGAATTTAAAATAACTGTAAAAGAATTTAAGGACTAAAGTAAAACTTTTAAAGAAGGCTCAGCTCAATGACCCCCCCCCTTTTTTTTAAGGAAAGAGAACTTCTTGCATATGACCTTAGTTTATAACTCTTTTATGACCTAGGATTTAATTGAGCTAGTAACTCCTTAAATTCTAAAGTATTTCCTCCCTACACTTTATTAATACTCAGTCTCTGCTTCCTCAATAATATATCCCTGTCATTCATAGTACTGAAAATAGAATTTAAATGGTTATTTATAACCAGTATTCACTTATTTACTGAGAGATTGAGCAATATTTGAAGAAGATAGAAGTATCTAAGTAACTTGGGCTTCCTCAAGAATTTGGAGCAATCTTCTTTAGTGATTTTTTTCACATGACTTGGAGTGTAGATGATGTATCACAACCCAGCAGGAGACAAAACTTAGTCTTTAAATTTTAAAGGAGGAAATAGGAGTGCAAGAAAATTATGGACCTGTCAGTCTCATTTCAGTATCCAGAAAGATCTTGGAACAAATTAAACAATCCATTTACAAAGCCTTGAAAGAATAACAAAGTGACAAGAAACAAACTGCATTAAGCCAATTGAATTTCCTTCTTTGACAGGCTAAGTGGATGGGGGGAAGAAGCCATAAACTGTTCTACATGACATTCTCAAAGAAATTAGTAAAACATGGTGAAAATTAAATTATTATATGCTGTGTGCACAGCTGAGAAAAAAAACAAACACACACACTCAAAAACCTAGTATATCATCTCAATTTGACATCAAACAGGTTTCTGCAGACATCTACTCTGGGTTCAGTCCTTGTCAATAGTATATAATAAAACTTAGATCCAAGTAGAGAGCAAAAGTTTCAGATGGACAGATTATGCCATTTGTGTGGCACGAAAATTTGAAAAACAAGTGAGCCAACCTCATTCAGTGATCTATTAAGTGTTCACATCACGTGTAAGATGCACAAGCTTTCTATTCTTCTATCATTATTTCCCATGACACTTCAGTTTCTCTATCTTTTGGGCATCGTATGTTAAAAATATAGTCAAACTGGAGAGAGCATAGAGAAAGGCAATAGAAACAAGAGATTTAAAAGACAATACATCACAAAAAGTTCAAGAATAGATGTTTTTATTCTTGAATACCACACTATTACTGTCCTTGAGGACTGCAGGTATAGACAGGGGAGGGAATGGGTGATTAATGATAACACTGTTCTAGCGAGTAAAATGTTGTTTTAGAGAGTGTGAAGAGTTTTTCCTCCAGATTCAGGAAGGTTTGGTCAAGGAGTAATGAGCTTTGCCTCCAAGAGATTATAGATTGCTAGAAAGACAGTCTTTCACACATATGAGCGTAGTAACTAGTTACCTAGAATGGTTGAGGAATCCCTGCCAATAAACAACTCTTCAAAGTGGTTGGACTTGCATTTGAGGCTGTGACAAAATCCAGGAGAGGTAAACACTGATTAAGTGACATTAGTGATAAGAACCAATGATTTTTTTTTTTTTTTGCCCCCTCTTAGGAAAATGAAGTTGAACTAGAAACGCACAATTGAAGCTGATTGTACTGCTGGAAAGAAATAAACAGAAACATTTCCACTTGAGTCGCAGCAGGACCACTTATAACTAAGAAAAGCAACAGATTAAATTTAATGAAATTACTGAAAGAGGGAAATATTGATTTCTTCCCAAGATATTTTATCACTTCATGGAAAGTGATAAAAATGTACATATAATTGCACAGGTACTCTCTGGAGAAATTCCTATTCGTCACCATAAGAAGGCTATAAATACCCTAGCTAAAAAAAATCTAAATTAATCCAAAAGGCTAAGAACTGTAATAATGGAGTGGAAGCTTATCATTTTAACTACTTCCCATCATGAATTAGTCACTTTACAGAAATTGTTTCAGCAAATGAAGCAAAAGTAGCACTCAAGAGTCTGAGAGACCTGCCTATCACATTCATTGTCCGTGAAGCATATAAACTAGAAGTGAATCAGAAATACACTTCGGTGATATTTTTCTGAAACAGTCTAAAAGCAAAACAGACTTATACCAGTGCTCTAACATTTTATTCTTGCAGATGTAGTCTCCCCCTCAAAAAAAAGAAAAAAAACACAGAAACTAATAACAAAAAAAAATAAACAAAACTAAAGTCAAATCAACTGTTTCCATATCAGCATCTGGTGCTAGCTGAGATACTATCAGTTGTCCCATCTTGCCTCCAATTACTGCTACAGGCACAGATCATCTGTAGTTCTAATACCTTGTCTGAGACAGCTGCATAGGTCAAGCAGTAACTAGGACATGTCTGTCAGGGAGCACCAAGGGCAGGGCCAGTCCACAAGGAGAGAACAAGTCAGGAGTCAAAGTGACCCCAGCACAAGAGGCACCTTCCCAACAGGGCACAGTAGCTGAGCAAGGCAGATGCTGCTGTGTGCTGACAGCGGCAGTTCCCACCAACAGCCCAGCGAGCATCAGGCAAAGGGCAGAGCCAGAGCCAGGGCTCAGCCAGGAGGGGATGTGAACAGGAACAGCATAGGTAGAGCAAGACTTGGTCCCTGGTCCAAGCTGAAATGGGCCCATGGTTAGCGGTGTGGGTCCCTGGTGAGGTTTGTCACGGCTGTTAAGGCCTGTTAGGGTACTTAGGGCCCAGAAAATCTCAAATGGCACTAGATGTATTAGCTTGGATGAACTGGGCCCCTAATGCTTTGCAATTAGTTGGATAATTTGGTCATAATGACAATGAAATGATTTTATTTTCTTTATTATCTATAATAGAAAGTGTTAATATTTTTATTCTTACAGGTAACATTTTATCTCACTTTTTCCACTTCTTTCCTTGCAACTCTAAAGATACCATTGGCTATTTTGAGTGGCTGCTTCCCACTTCCACAGATGTAATTCCTTATTTCTGATCTGCTTTTCCCTCCCAAGTCTTAAATAATTATTTGTTGTCTTCCTTTAAAATTAAATTACCAGAGTATTTACTGACCTTTAATCCATTTAATTTTTACATTTTTCTTTCCCTTTTTATTCAAGAAACTTTTTTTAAACACACAGATACACCACTATAACTGAAAACGGTTATTTTATATTTTAACAAAGGGATATACACAACAGTTGGCAAGCATTGTGTTCTGTGCATGCTACAATTCTCAATAAGGGTGACAGTTATTCACCACCAGCTGTTTATAGCGCATTGATGATTGTGGACCAATTGACCAGGGATTATTTCTTCCTCGCTACTTAAGATGAAGTGTTTACATATTCTATGAATACTGCTGATGAAGAGTCCTATGGGAAAAGGCTGCAACTGTCCTGTAATCAGATTGTTTCTGAATTTTTTTTCAAACATTTGTGATTTTTGTTTTTTAATTCTGACCTATACATTGCACTACTCTAAATTATTGAAAAATAGGCATCACATGATATTACTTATGTATTTAGAAGAGAAGAAACTAAAATAAAAGTAAGTCAATATATATTTCTAAAACAAGACCAAAGGCAATAGTGACCAAAGTAAAATCAGCCTGAACAGCCTCCCCCTTGTAAAATACATTGCATCACATCTTTTGGTAACAACAGAATTCTGTCTTAACTGTGACATGGCACGGTGAAATCTGCTCTTCCCCTCCATGTAATAACCCACCGACCTCGGTGTAGTTATTCTTCATTTACGTTGTAGCCATTGAGAGAATTTATCCATTCACTCACAGAAAAACGAGAAAACCAACCTCCCCTCAAAAAATACCCCAAATCACTAAAACCCTATTTATTATTAAGAAAAATTCCAACCATTGGAAATAAAAAGAAAATGAAATGATGAATTTCATAAATCAAACTTGATCACAAGCAAATTAAATACAAAAGTCATATTATTAGACTATTATAAACATACTATCAAGTCACTACAAGCTGAAAATTGATTCCATCTCTAGTGAAAACAGTCAATACAATTTATGTGATTCATTGCATACAGAACTAACTTCTAAGAAAAAATATTTAAGAGTAACAGAATCAGTAAGATTTCTGGAGTATACCAGAATCCACTGCCATTAGGAAGAGATTTTTTGTATTGCCTTTCTGATAACTAAGTCTGCAACTGAACAACACATTTAAAAAAATAAATTATCTGTGCAGAGTGCAAGTAATACGTAAACTCTAGTATGATAAAGAGCAACTTTTAAAGAAGTGTGTCTAACTGATCTGGTATTAGTTTTCCTCAATTAACAACAACAAAAAAGATAATTATAACTAACTAACCTGAGTATAAACATACAAATAAAATTTACTTATAATGAAATTGTGTGTGCCTACCTTATTCCTGCTGATAAACACCGTACTTACAAAGGTTGACGGTGTGCAGGGACAGAAGAGCTTAGAAAACTTTTACATTATCTGTAGCTTTGAAAAGATTCCAGGAGGCAGAGACAATAAATGAGCTTGTAAGCAATACTGAGTAAAATTCTGTATAGATCAGCAAAAGAGCTGTATTGGTTTATACATCTGTGGATGTGATTTTCATGCCTCATATAGACTTTAATCTGTAACTTGCAGAAACATTTACTCCAATTCTTGTCTTTCCCACCCCCCCTCCGAAATACAATTGATAGTTTAGGATATAATGGATGAAGTACAACATGGAGCCCCTGAACAAGCTCATGTTCAGGTTTGGTGCAAAACAGACTATGATTCTAGCTTAGCACTCCTAAAATGCAGAATACAAGGGAGGATGAAACAGAAATGTTAGAGTTACTTCAGGTTTACTCAGCTAGTTCCTGCTGCGTTTATTGATTGGATTTTAGCTGCATGATGCTAAATCTGGTAGACAAATCCACAATGGAAGGAATGAAAGGGAAGCAGCAGAAGCCTCAATGAAAATGAAAAATGAAGTAGCAGGGAAAAAGGAAGGTGATAAGGTAGGTCAAAGAGGGCCCAAAGAATACATTCTGACCTTCCTCAAAAAAACACAACACTTGTCCAAAAAAACCCCCAAAAATTGTCACGCCATGGGATAACTGCCCTGGAACTAGAAGATTTCCCTACAATGGATAAATCTTCCATCTCCTGAGAGAAGCAACTGCAGAAAAGCAGTGCCTATCACTGTACAACCAATATGCACTGATTGATTATAGCCATATCTGTGACTTTCCTCACTAATTGTGTCATTTACTGTAGAAATAATATTGTCCTGTTTGTTAACAAAGTGGCTGTCTATGGCACATTTTTATTATATCAATGTCATCATTACTTTTGTCAGAAAGTTTCAGAAGAGAATTTTTTTTTTCTTTTTTAATAAATTGAGGCTTTCTCATCGATAATTTTAGTGAGGAAAAATCCTAAAGCTGTGATACCTAAAGCAGTCTTTCAGTACGTGAAGGGGGCCTATAGGAAAGATGGGGAAATGATTTTCAGCAGGGCTTGTTGCGATAGGACAAGGAGTAATGACTTTAAACTAAGGGAGGTTAGATTTAGACTAGATAGAAGGAAGAAATTGTTTACACTGAGGGTGGTGAAACACCGGAAGAGATTGCCCAGAGAAGTAGTGGAGGCCCCATCCCAGGAAACATTAATGGCCAGGTTGGAGGGGGCTCTGAGCAACCTGATCTAGTTGAAGATATCGCTTTTTACTGCAGGAAAGTTGGGATAGATGACCTTTAATTGTCCCTTCCAACCCAAAGCATTCTATGATTCTGTGAGACTCCAGACTCAGATACTGAGAATAAAATGCCCCTGACCAGACACTATTATGGAAGCCATTGGAGCTGTTCAGAGTCGGATACTACTCAGCTAAGTAAAAGCATGTTGTAAGAGACAATCAATCTGCAGAAAGTAAGCTAACACTCTTTTACAAGTACCAGGTAGAAGAACTATTCAGAACCACTGCCACAACAAGCAGCTAACATTCATGATCACAGAATCACAGAATAGTAGGGGTTGGAAGGGACCTCTGTGGGTCATCTAGTCCAACTCCTAAGCAAGTCATTTGTTGTCTTTTACTAGATACATTTTTATTCGCTCTTGTGCTGTCTGTTGTGCTTGGGAGAAGTCTTTCAAATATATGCCTCCAGAGTTTCCCCATTATTTTCCATGAAATCCTTCCTCATTCTGTAAAGATTTTGCAGGGGTTGTCCGTAGTACATCGCTTTCTTTGTCAGTTGTGTTGACTACACTGTCTTCCTATTTCCAGGTCTCTACTTGTACAGTCACTGAAGTTTAGGACTGTGTACAGATCCATATTCTCACATCTTTATGTGACTGTGGATGCCTACATGTTAGAGTGTACACAGAAATTGTTTGTGTGGCACAGTCAACAATCACTTTACGAGGAAAAAAAAGACTTGTGAACAAGGGTCAAGAACTGCTTAGAAATCCTTAAGGATAGAATCACAAAATCACAGAATAGTAGGGGTTGGAAGGGACCTCTGTGGGTCATATAGTCCAATCCTCCTGCTGAAGCAGGGTCACCTACAGCAGGCTGCACAGGACCTTGTCCAGGCGGGTCTTGAATATCTCCAGAGAAGGAGACACCACAACCTCCCTGGGCA
>Ga0065711_1033165_pt1 | contig 25980 bp, 17 predicted proteins | sample Hoacrofraction12_FD_59098 | JGI IMG/M metagenome (GOLD analysis project Ga0065711, IMG submission 59098) | Hoatzin crop microbial communities from Cojedes, Venezuela - Epithelial fraction 12 v2 (version 2) | ecosystem: Host-associated > Birds > Digestive system > Esophagus > Crop | place... | reverse complement strand
TTTTTTTTTTTTACTTACTTTATAGATTTTTTGATTCTATGTTGGTTTATATCACAGAAGACGGTATTTTTTTTAGTTATTTTACATGGAGTTTTCTTTAAAACATACACCTATTTTACTGTGGTTAAAGTAAATCTTCTGCCGAACAAAGGAACTGAAACGTACCAATTTAGCAACAGTTCTCTATTTCCATCTCCACCTCTCCTCTGGCTGCCTAACTTACACATGTACAAATGAGGGGCCCAAGTACTACCAATATAAAATTAATATAAAAGAACAATATAAAATTAATAAAAGGAACATTTTTAAAAAAAATTTTTAATGCACTGAAAAACTTTGTATTTTCACAAAGTTTGGGCAGCTGAAGTATTTACAAAGGTTCTGCACCATCTGTAATTCTTCATACACGCACTTGACAACCCTATTTAATTAGCATCAACCTTTCACCACTTAGCATGCTGCTAAGTATTAGTCTATTTTTACTTCATTTATTTTAAGGAAGTGGAACAATGCAGTGATCATCAAAAATAGCACATCAAACTAGTACACACTGTACTCCATACTTCAACAAATAAATACAGACAACTATAATCCAAGAATAGGATATATAAATATAAACTCTGAGCTTCACAAAGTTCATGAGAATTACAACTTTTGGAAAACCCAGTCCATCTGGTAACTGAAGTGCTTTTGCTTTTTCAGTTACTAACACAGGAATGAAGCAGAAAGCTGCTCTCAGCATGCATTTTGCCTAGGAATCAAACTGGCAACACCAAATGGTCAATGTACAGGACAAGGCAAGCAGGCGTAAGAGAAAACTGCATCACGATTTTTCTTGTTTCTACCTCACTTCCAGCCCTACAACCCACCTGATGACTATGACAGACAGGGCTGGCAGGAAGCAGGAGGCAAAGAAGCATCAGTCAGAGGCAACATGGATATCCAGGCTCCACCCGAGAAGCAGGAAGGAAGAAGCTCGAGGGTCAGCAGCAGAAGATAAGGGCAGAGACAGGCTCCAGGATAAGAATTTTCATCAGTAAATGGCAATGGAAATCATATTTCAAAAAGTTTCCATGCCTCCTCCCCCATTGAGGCTGCTAAATTGCATCCTGTTGCCCTGCTCAGGGCTGTGAATCATTGTGCTAACCTGGAACGGTGCCACTCACCTTCCGAGCTACTCTCTGCTACAAAAATTAGCAGGCTACTTCTCACAAAAAGTAATTTGCGAGAAACCACTTCCATACCCAACCACCAAACAGAGACTTCACTTTCTTTCCTAGGTCTTACAAGCAGCATAGGAAAAAAATTAAACAAATGCAAAAAAAGGGGAAAAAAAAAAAATCAAGCAACCGCCTACAGTTCTGCCTGTGCCCTTCCTGGCTAAGCATGACAGCAGGCAGCTACTATTTCAGATTGCTCGATGCAAGTGACCTCTCCAGCTACCACCCCGTAGTAACTTCCTGACCAAGCTAAGTGAAAGCCTGCCAAGTATTAAAGGGAGAAGCAAGGGATGTAAGCAGCTCGGGTACTTCCCTTCTGGAGATATTTTTGACTAGCACTGCAATTCTATGGGACTTCTCTGAAAAAGTGACATGTTAGGCAGGGTTCAGCAACATCCCAATTTTACCTTCTGGGCTAGACACAAGACCAAAGAGAGGGCTGCTGGCAAATGCCACACAGGCTGGTTGTTAGGAGGCTATGCAAAATAATCAGAGCACCTTGTGATGAGTTGGAAAAGCCATGATGTCTACCTTCTCTCCTGTTCTGACTTATGTTTCTATCTAGAAATACCTCACTTTCTCTGCGAAGTTGCAGTGACTGACATTCGCCTGCTCAGAGCCCCGGCGGGCTGCACGAGCTGCACTGAAGCTACCGCAGGCCACCACTGCTAGAGAAATGAGTCTGTCGTCACCGTTAGCCACTTCAGCACAGGTCAGAAAACAAATTTAAGAAGCACAGTAACATATACACCCTCTTCATAACAGAAACTCTGTCCTGGTGCTGTTCATGCCAGTGCCAGGAAACTTTGTTCTCGAGAGCCCAACACCATGACACCTCCCGCCAGCACAGCAGTAGTGTCGAGAGATGCTAAAACAGGAACCGACAAGGAAATTGAAAGTTAAGTTAGGTTCCGATTTTTATTTTTAAAACAATGAAATCCTCCACTGTGAAATGGTAAACGTGGAAGTGAAGATTGAATGATGTTCAGTTTTACATCATGTCTCTTCAGATTCTTTACAAAGGTGGAGTTGACACAGATTTTCTGCAGCAGAATTACTGCAACAGTAGCCATTTCTCTGACCAGATTTGAAAGCATACACCTTGTTTCCTAAAAAGAAAATATTTTACTCTTATTAAGTTTAAAGTGACTCAAAACTTAAAATGAGTTCTGACACAAATCATAGTAGAAAAATATAATATATACTAGACTACAAGAATTACTGCGTTTAAGGTACATTGGTTACTTTTCTGGTCAGCTCAAAGAAACTTTCATCCCACCAGCTGACAGTTCTCTCGTAAGAGCAGAAAAGTGGTTCCAGCATATCAACTCCAGCAAATGAAAGCAGAATATTAGCACATAAGGCAAAATGCAATCAAATCAGAGATGCTTTATTGCTTACAATGAAAACTAGAGGATTTATACCTTCAGATGTCCTTTTCAGTAAGCAACTGAAATTCAATGCAAACTATTTCTCAATATATGATGTATGTCACAACCCTGATTTAGTTCATGATGCAACTTCTAGCACATGCTGTTTCTACTCACGTACTTCACACCACAGAACAGATTTGCTGCAGCCGTGGAAACATCTTTAAAAAGTTAAAAACAACTTATTTTTAAAGCAAAAATGCTGTAGCCGTACATTAGAAGTTGAACTGCACAAGTTTTATTAGGAGCTACTGAATCTCTAGGAACAAAGACACTTCATCAGTATCTAAGACAGCAGACGCTCTACAGATGCAGTTAGGAGCATTTGCTTGTTCTGCAGCTTTCTTGGAGGAGAACACATACCTGCATATAACACCATCTTATAACTCAGTACACCTAGCACGTGTAGTCTGCCAAAGGTTTAGAAAACTTCTCTACAAGAGAAGCATTGACAACGATACGACCAAGTCTAGCCACCCACGTCCCAAAGCATCGGACAGCAAGTGCCAGAAGTTTGAGGGATTCAAAACACCGATACCTTTCCTAGAAACATTTTAAATCTATTTTAGCTACGATGAATGAGTATTCTTAGACAGTCAAGAGAAGCTGTAGACAATAAGCCCGTCTGAACACAAGGGAGACTGTGTGCACCTCAAGGTGAGTAGCCAGGGAAGAACATGTGAGCTTCAGCCCCGCTGAGCAAGCACTTTCATGAACATCAAACAGTCAGCTGGCAGTGGAAAAAAAAAAAAGTATAACCACAGAAAAGCAGTAGACAGGCTCAGAACTGGGTCCAGCTGACACTACTGCAAGGAAGATGCTTTTCATACCTTTATTTTATGCTCACAGCTTTTTGTCTGTGTCCTAATGAGAAACAGTTGCTCCTTCTTCCCCTCAACATACATCCACTCAGCCGTGTAAGAGCTAAACCAGTCTCAAATCAGTGATACTGACAAAAGGTCCAAATCATTCCGAAATAACACTGTCCTCATAAGCAGCAACTGCAAAATGCCCAAAGCAAAAACATGATCAGCTCCAAATTTTAGTTCTTCAAACTCTGTATTGAAACACTCACATTCTCCTTCTCCTGAAGCTACCAATTTCATTCAATTTAACGAACATGTGGACAACCTGTTATTTTTCAATACTGAGTTCACAGCTCCTTTACAATTCACTTCTCAACTCAGCACGCTGACATGGAAGAAATCGCAACAGAAAAATAGGATCTTGTAACAAAGCCGATATCTGCAGTCAGTTCCTCCCAGGAATGAAACACCCAACTTTCCAAGACAGCACCAGATGTGTCCACATAACGCATCTTTGTGACAGAAATGAACTAAAGAACAACAAGGCTTCTCCACTGATTTCCTCATACAAGACATGAAATCCTTCTGTGTGGATATTTACTATGGTGCAGACTTCAGGTGAAAAAGAGGAGGGATCAGACTTCTTGTTTACAGGTTTCCAATATGCTCCACTTCATCTTGAAATTGAAACCCTTTAGCTTCCTGTCTTTAGGCTATCAGATGGCAGAGGACAAACAGCATCAGCAACTTCACTAAGCTCCCACGTGTTCTGCATAGATCTAGAGAAAGACCTCCACGTGGATTAGACGACGAACAGGAGGGACAATATAGTTTCAAGAAGAATAAAAGCTACAATACATCCTGAGACTTACTCAAAGGAAAAGAGGGAATGAAACCCTAGATTATCTTTCAACACCGTCAACACTTCACCACAATGCAACACTGAACGGACCTATAAAAATATGCTGTTTCTACATTCTCAGGCAAAATTATGATTCTTCCAAGAACTTCTTACACAAGTTTTATCCAAACAGATATGCCTGGCTATTTACAGATTCAAGAAGAATAAGACAAATGCATTTAGGGTAGGACTCAACTCTCATTAAGACACCTAAACCATATAAAGACACAAATTTCCCCCACAATCAAAAAAGCCTACAGAAAGATTCAGCCTGTCCTACAGCAGACACTTTGGGTGTAATTCAGGTACCTAGACCTGATGTCAGTTTAAACATCCTGGTAGTTCCACCTCACTTCAGCTGCCTCTGTTGTAAACCCTGCAGGTCCCAGGTTGTATCCATCAGCATCACACAATTTTACCAATGCTTTAGAGATCCTAATTGGCACTAGCTTCAGGCAGGTGAACAGGGGGCTGCTATCCAGACCTCACCGACTCTACCAATTAAATTTTCACCAGCTATGAAGAGAGCGAGCGCATAGAAACTTTGTACAGAAGTCTTTGATCAGTCATGAACAGAATGCATCCTTTATTCTTTTGCCAACTGACAAGATAACTATCACTTGTACAACAGTCTTTGGCTATTCATTATTGGCATTTTGGTGCTATGCAAGAGATTTGGCCTAGTCAGTTCTTTAGGGGCCCATCTTCTATTCAAGCAGCCAAACGTAATTTCTTCCCTAGATCCATCATTCACTTGCCAGAAGATTAGACTAGAATCTTTTTGTCAAAGTCTGTGTATAAAGTTCTATATAACCTGTTTGCATGAACTGCCTTAATCAACTTTTCTTTAGTATGATGCATAAAATCCACTCATACAGAACAGGTTAGTTCTCCCATTCAGTCACTGACCGGTCTGGTTCTGCCATATATTGTGCTTTTACTGAACATGCAGGGTGGGGCAGAAGTGACTAGAGTACCCAGGATAATTCCAAGGTGTAGGAACTTAATGACGCAGTCTTCCTTCAATAAGCACCAAGTTCCCTGCAGAGACAGAGATGCCTTGAAACACCTCCAGAGGGAGATGCTGTCTAATTTTTGGCATCTACATTGCTTCAAACATCCATCTTAGGCATCATTACTGGCCACACCAGCATCTTGCTACAGCCTGAATATTCTACTCTGCCAGGTCAGGAATACAAAATTAAAAAATAAATAGGAGAGGAAACAAGACCTATGACAGCTTTCAAATTCCATAGCAGTTTTCTTGCTCTCTTCAGACTGCAATTTACTCATCCCCCGCCCCCAATGTAGGGGTTTGCCATCATCTATTTCTCTTTCTTTACCTGCTTACCGTTTGAACAAAATGTAAAAATACGATTTTCCATATCATCACATATACCTGGAAAGCTTAACTAACACCCCAAGCCATTAGCTCCCTACTGTTAGCAAACAGCCTAAACTGAAACAGTAACATCTAATCTGTATTTGTGCTACTACCAGCATCACAAGAAATTTGAAGGAACAAAGAAATACGCTGGAGAGTATTAGAGCATTATTCTTTCCATTATTCCTTGGTTCTTCCATCTTCTGAGATTTGTTTCCAAGAGAAGATCATTAATCTCCTGGCTGTCAACCCAGAAGCCCTTCCAAATGCATTCTGTCAATGTTCTCCCAACCTTCACCAAGGCCAGAGTCAGACAGAACAACTGCTAACTTTTAAACACGGGAGAAAGTATTGTCCCTGCACTGTAACATTTACAAGCACACATGCTTCTCCTTTTCCATTTATTTAACAAGCATCTGAATGACTCTGCTGATGCAGCTATAACCCAGTTCCCATAGCTCAGAGACAAGGAACGCTGTGCAACGAAACCACCCCGCACCCAGCACTTCTACAGCTACACTCATTAGACACAATCCATCCAGTAGTAGGAATATTAAGAGAATCACAAGGTTCCCATGGAGAGAAAGCTGAGATTTTGTCTGATTTCATTCCAAATCTACTGAAAACAGAGAAAAGCTTTTGCCAAGGCAATTTCGGCAAGTATTTCCAGCAGTATCCTGGCTTGCCAAACTGCATTTGGGTTTTGCTGGACTTCTTTACTCGTTCGGTATGCTCGGAGAAGTAGAAACATTTGCTGCTGCAGAGAATTTGGCTTACTTTCAAGACCTGGAACAACACTTAAAAGATGAATCAGAAACTGATTGACTCAGGAATTTGATCTGTTAACCTCAGCTCGTAGTGGTACCATATCCTGGAGCGTCAGAAGTAATCCATAGCTCAGCTACTTCAGGTCTGAGACCAGACAACTCTCTGAACTGTCAAATGACACTTAGAGTGTTAATTTTATACAGCCGAGTTCTGCTCCTTTCAAAAATACCATCCAACACAAGCCATAAGATGACCCTGAAGATCCTCATCAGAAGTCAAAACAGCACGACTATATTTTATGACAAAACTGATATTCTTTGCAGTGTGGAGATAAATCCTGAAGGCCTGATATTCAGAAGACACTAAGCATCCAGTCTCTCTTGAAAACAAGTTTAGAGCCCTTTAGGACACCTTCAGCTACAGGCTGATCCCTCCCACACCACTGTCCCCACCCGGACTCCCTATGGGGCTGGTCAGCGCTCAGCTTCCACCCCGTCACCGCGGCACTCAAGAATGCTTTTGATCAGACGCTTCAGAGGTACGCTGCTGACATACTTTGCCTGACAAAGTCACGCTCAACTGCACAACTCGGAACTTGGAGTGGGGAAAAAAAAAAATCAAAGTATTTCAAAAGTATTATTTGCAGTGCTTGTTTTCAAGGTTTTAGTACTGTTTCTCCCATGTTTGTCCGTTCCACATTTTCAGCTTTACTAGCTTGCTTCTTCTCATTTTCTTTTTTTTTTGCTGAGCAAAACATGTTCTTCATGCCTCCCTGGTATTATCCTATCTCCTAACACTGCCCACTGCCTCACAATAGGCCTGCAACCTTGCCTTCCCTTTTCCAACACAGAAGCTACGTGGCTTGTCATAGCCACCGTCCAACTCAAAGCACATACTGCTAGAGAAAAGTACAAAATACCACCTAGGTTTACATAGTGCCATTTTCCTAACTCCTCACTGTTACAACATAAATTAATCCTGGACACATAACATTCCCTGTACTCGGCACTGGTGAGGCCACACCTCAAGTACTGTGTGCAGATTTGGGCCCCTCACTACAAGAAAGAAATCAAGGTGCTGGAGCGTGTCCAGAGAAGAGCAATGAGGCTGATGAGGGGTCTGGAGAACAAGTCTTATGAGGAGCGGCTGAGGGAGCTGGGGCTGTTTAGTCTGAAGAAGAGCAGGCTGAGGGGGGACCTTATTGCCCTCTACAATGACCTGAAAGGAGGCTGTGGTGAGGCGGGTGTTGGTCTCTTCTCCCAGGTAACTAGCGATAGGACAAGAGGTAATTGCCTCAATTGCCTCAAGTTGCACCAGGGAAGGTTTAGACTGGATATTAGGAAAAACTACTGGAAGAGTGGTCAGGCATTGGCACAGGTTGCCCAGGGAAGTGGTGGAGTCCCCATCCCTGGAGGTGTTCAAAAAAACATGTAGATGTGGCACTTCAGGACATGGTTTAGCAGGCGTGGTGGTGTTGGGGTGACGGTTGGACTTGATGATCTTAGAGGTCTTTTCCAACCTTAATGATCCTATGATTTCGTATAATTTTTTTTTTGCCTTTTAAAAGCACATATTTTTACAACTGCTTTAACCCATTACCCAGTAGGCACCTACAAAGCATTTTTCACAAACAGAAAAAACAAATATAAACATACCCTAAATTTCTGATTTCTAAACATGTGTATGTATAAAGATCTATATACTGGTTGCATCCAAGATGCTCCCCAACTTGCTCCCTAAGAGGTACAAGTAGACTGCTATATGACTTGTTCCCATCTTCACTGTACCTTTCCAATACTTAATTTACTTGTGAGCTACCAGCAATACCTCTGGTTTCCTTTAGATAAACCAAGAACAAAAAAATAAACCAAGGGAATATAAAGAATCAATGCCTACCACTCTCCACCCCAGGGAAACATAACACTCAACGATGATTCTTTATTGCTAATTATAGTTTTAAATCTGTTCACCAATTCTTAAACCCTCTGATACATCGTATCGAAACTTTTTACTATTTTAACTTTTTTCCGTCAGGATGTTTGGGTTGCCAAATCCAATATCCTGAAACAGGTTGTAAAGGCTTGTATTTGTATGAGGCTACTAATCTGCCTGACTTAACATGAAATAAAATAAAAAGATGACATAGTAGATGAGTATTTCCCAGTGTGATTTACTCCACTTACCTACTTTGGTCCAAGCCCTATTTGTACAGGACACTGTTTCAGTACTTTTGTCCAAAACCATGTCGAGCTGACAGCCTATAAAGCAGTTGTATGCTCTATTCACCCAGTTAAGCCCTGGCACAATTTAGCTTCTATCTGTAATGTGGAGTACTCTAATTTTAGATCAGCAGTCCACAGAGTTTCTCATATTACTCCTCTCTAACTCCTTGATACAAGTTATTGGCATCTTCTAAGTTATGTCATATTTTAATATGACAATCTAGCTTTTTAACCACATACCTGACAAATCCATCGAGTACTGTTGTCTGTAGGCACTGCTCTGACTTTGACTTCTACCTGGTCATGGAGAACTCGCATTAAAGTTACCTTTGTTTCTAATAAAAATCTTTCTTTCTGTGACTGTCCAGCTATCCTCCCTCCATCCATGTCATTTTCTTACTAATTTTATACATTGCTTCATTATCTGCTAATTTATATTCATGGAATAGAAGCTGACAGCCATCTATTTCGGGATTTCTGGTGGCAGGAGGAAGGGAGAGACTATTTTTAAGAACGATTTCCACCTCTATTCTCAGCCATTTTATCTTTGCTATCTCGCTTGATTGTGGATTCTTCCACAACTAGGAAGATTTTTGTAAGCCATTCCACAGTGCTCCGCTTTTTCTGTTCATATTTCATCTTTCACCTTGTGTTGTTCAAAAGCTTTCTACCTTTTGAATTTCTTCCTTTGAGAAAAAGATTGTATTCATCTGACCACATTTGGACTTCTGTAACTCAAAATACCCACACCTGAGTTACTTATCCTAGACTGACTTTGAAGATAAAGGAGAGAAATAAGAAGGGCAACTGGGGACCAGTCATCCCCTTCCTAAATACATATCTAAAATAAACCATATAAATTGTCCTGTAAAAGGGCCTCTCCTTCTTCATTAACATAAGCCTAAAACAGTCCAGCTCAGACCTATTTAACTACAGCACAGTTATGTAAGTTCAGCAATACGAATCCTTTTCACAGGTATTTCCTACCAACCCTCATGAACAGTTAGATCCTCATGAAGTATTCAAAGGTAATGATAATGATACAAACCCATTGTGGGACAGAGAAATCACATTTCTAGTGTTTTTTCCATCTTAAGACAACACCGTATTTACTTTCAGAATGTTAATTCCTATTTGTTTCTTTGTGAAGAAGCTTAATTGCTCAGAAAATAAGTAATCATTTTTGAGATACTTAACCGATTCAGATACCTCTATTTATGCAACCTGACAAATGGCTGCTTTGCCATTTCCAAGGCCATTGGTCAGAGCTCTGCATCTGCAGGGTCACAGCCCTGGGCCCCATCCAACAAGCTCTGCAGAATACAGCCAGCCATTTCGAATGTGTCTAACCTGTGCCTTGGAAGTATTTGTGAATATGCTGCTGTACATGCAAACTTCTTAGGGAAGAGCTGGAGCAGGTTTAGCGCCGTTTAGCAGACAGGACATTGTGCTAGCCCTGCAGAGCTGAGTGTTGCTTTATATCTTTTCCCCACTGCTCCTAGTTGGGTCTTGCCCTGTAAATTCAGGATCTAAGCTAGTTTCCTTCCTTTCGCTGCTTTCCATGAATTACATAGAAGCTCCAATTACTGGCTGGAGTGTCCCAAGGGACATCACTATTCATACTAAAGACTGAAAACCCTCATAGCAGGTACAGTTTCAAGGAGATAGTAAGTACTTTGTAAACGTGTCTCATAGAGGCTTTCCGTTATTTCATCGCTGTTTAGTTTAAGCTGTTAAAAACCCTTCCATATGTTGTGAAAACATTTCAGGATGTTGATGACAAGCATTTATAGCTATAGAATTAATCACTGCTATGAATCCCAGAATCGTATTGGACACACGGAAAGGCTTTAACGTTACATAGCTTTCGACAACCACAACAGAAGAACTTCACAGCCCATTCTAGTCTCCATACATTAAAGTGCTGACACACTAATAACATCCTTGCTCTAAAGGAACAGCAGCATTTGTTCTTAATGTAAACAGATGAAATACTCAGTTGCTTTATTTTTTTTTAAACAGTAATTTTCAAACAAGAGCTTCAGATTATTCCATGGAATAATACACAGTAATATATAAAACACAGCTAGAATTCTTGAAACTAATTGTATTAAAAAATTCGAGAATACAAGCCTGGTTTACTCTGCTCAGCATGCAGCTCTAGGCAACCGGTGGAAAAAAATAAGCCATTTGCACAGCCTTCTCTGCCTCTTCCTTCTTCTTCCCTGATACATACACACATGTATATGTGTGCATATACACATACGTACACACAGATAAAAATACAAGGCAAAGTATATCAGCCTTAATACAACTGGTTGCAAGCATACCTCTATAGAAATATATAAAGGAACACAAAGGACACACATGTTGCTATGCAGAACAGTGAAAACCTTTCTGGAGGAAGTAAAATGTTTTCACCATTCTGCATGGGGTAGAGCAGACAGTTTCCCCAGAAATGGCAGCACACATCAGAAATGCAGCTATCAACTCTGCAAAGTCAACACCGTAATATGAAAATATTAATCCTACTCTCAAAGTATACAGAAGGTGATGAGGGCAAGTGGAAAAAAGTACTATAAACATTATTGTAAGAAGATCTCTTCACAGCCTATGGCCTTCAGAAGAGTGCACAAAAACGTCCCAAAGCTTTTACTACAATGATGTAGTTCAAAAGACTGTTGACTGACCAGACTTGTATTTCTGAAATCAAGCAATAAAGTTCGAAAAGTTTGAAAAGTTAGAAAAAGTTCAAGCCAGTAATGAAGAACAGCATTACAGGACAACTGGCTGTGGGAATTAATACACTTATAGGCTGGGATGGCCTTGAAGACAAAAGCAAGCAGTTTAAGTTGCATCTAATGAATAAAGGTGAGTCAGGGGAAGCCAAAGAGATAAGTGATCTGGTGAAAGCAAAGAGACAAGAGATCTCTGCACAGCATCCCGGAGAGTTAAAAGCAAATCCTCTGCCCTTACACTACACAATTAAACAGAAAAGAAAAAAAAAAAAATAGAACAGCTCAGAGCTCCTCCAGGCAGATGCTGAAAGACCAGCTATTGACTGAAATCTACCTGGATGCCCAGAAAAGACTGCAAAAAAACCCACTGTGAGCATTATCCCCCTCTTCCACTGATAGTCTTGCCTTGCTATAGACAGAAGCTCTGGAGATAATTTTCTATGCTCTGCTTTATCAAAGGAGGCACATATTTTAAAAAATCAAAGGGCATACAAGGGAGGAGGAAAAGAAAAAATCTTCAGCAACATAAGACAAAGTTACTGAAAATATCTCCAATTTGCTCACAAGAAAAATCAAGTGCCAATGACAGAAGTCTGAACTGGAGCAAAATGCTGGCTATCCATACTAAATCAAGAGCAGTATTGTTAAATAAAAGAAGTTACATTTACATCCATAGCTAAAATGATGCCTTAAGCCATCATCTGGAAAAACACTATGTCACTGCACAGCGGCACGTGGCTTTCTTCTCATCTCCTTTGTTCATTTATTTGTTTCATAATAACCGTTTGAAGCTTTAGGAAAAAAACAGAACAGTCTGTATGTACCAGTGAAAAAAAGGAGTGTTTTCAAGCATCTTGGTCTATAAATTACTGCTTAAAGGGAAAAAAATCATATGCCGAACTCAACTCAAAAAAATCATGCTCTTCAATTCAGATTCATTTTGTAACGCTACAGGATTAGTTCATCTTCTTTTACTGTGGTTTTAAACTGAACATGCACAACGTACAATGCCTATTTCACATATCATTAACAAAGCAAACTCCGTAACAAGTGTGGCTATTAAAGTCACTTTTCAAGCAAAGAGTTAAAGCGCGTATCTGAACAACTTATGGGTTTGAGTGTGGCTTGAGTAGGAACAGCAGCTCAGTACTGAAAGCCATCCATTCACATCATCAACTGTATTCTCTTCATAACAAGCGCACATGTAGGCAGATGGATTGTGCCTTTTCCAACAGCTGCCCCACCATTTTAAAGATGATTTCCATAAACAGCATGCACGGGTAAGTAGCACTGGTTGACTTTCCCCTTTTCCTTCCCTCCTCCCTGGCTGGCAGACAGAACTTCTGCAGAGTCAAAACCAGGACCCCTCAGACAAGAACTGCTCTTCCCTTTCACAGAGGGCCAGGGAAGGAAGCAGCTTTTTCAAGAATACATCCATTAATTCAGTAGAGGGGTGAAGAGGGCTTGGCTTGACCTACTCAAATCTGGAAGCCAGGGCCTGAAAGCAAGACCCTGCCTTCCACGCGAGACAGTGACCTCAAGAAGTACCAGGTAAGACAACATACACCAGCATTCAGAGTAACACAAAGCTAGCAGCCAGCTTCCACCACAAGCGGAAATTAAGGACCACTGCTCTATCATTCTTCTGAAGTTTAGCTCTAGCAGATTTTAAGAGGTAGCTGGCAGAAGAGTGGGTTACATGTCTGAAGCTGTTTTTCTGGAAGAAAACTCATGTGCCAGCGAGATTAGGGGCTGAAGAAAACAACCCAAACATACTACTACATTTTCCAACAGGAAACACGCTGAACTTTGAGACGGTACGTAATTCAGGAAGAAGAGTAATAGAATGGGTATTAAAAGAATTTCCTGCCAAAGCACAAATATTATCAATATGTAAATCTTCACAGCAGGGACTTAATGCTTTTGATATTAAATACTCTGTCTATGCAAGTTCTCTCCTATTGCTCAGTCCTCTTCTTCAATATATAGTGAAGCTTTCCAGATGAGGAGACTATGTCAAGAATCCTCTGCCTAGACAGTGTTCCTCAAGTGCATGCAAGTTTCATGAATTTCATTACAAGATCACTTAGGAAGTTCCCTGGGTTGTCAATAAAGCCAGTTTCAAGGCCAGAAAGGCTGCAGAAGCACTCATCTAAAAACTTGTTACTTGATGAACCATAGATCTCTTCATTATCGTCCTGCTCTGCCAACACTAACACCCATACCTATAATTCACAAATATAACCTGACTGTTGTCAGCAATTCCCATTTCTCTTTTGCCATAGATGCACACAGAAAATTCAGCTACTTCTGCAATGAATGTAAGCCCTACCTCTGACAACTACCTTGGCCTTGAACTTGGTCAGTATGTTGCTAAGTTTGCAACACTTAAGTCAAATGTTGTATTCATATTGACTCTTCTTCCAAGTTCACTACAAGCTTTGCACAGCTTCTTAAATTTGCAAGAAAACACTTTTGGAAACATCTGCCCATTTCAACTGCTCCCTCTGCTGTCTTTAGAAAAAAGAAAAAAAAAAAACCACCACTAAAAACACAGCTTCATCATTGTCTGTCCTAACTTCAAATCCACAAGCCATCCAACCAAATCATCACCTTTCAAGGTATTTATAGTCAGACACATAACTGGCTAAGAAGATAGATGTCTCCTGTATTTCTCCATTTTCATTAAACAAAGCCACCTACAGACACAGTCACTCCCAAGCACATCCCTCTGTCCCCCTGGTTTTCCTCTCACCCTTCCCGTTTGTCCTCTGCCCACATCATCTGGATTCCACTTTGATGCCACTGTTCTGAATTGGATTGCAATCCCTCGCTGGGAGAGCTCGTACCTCATTACAGACGGTGAAGTGTGCAAGATTACATACAGTGCTAATCCTAACAGGAGCCTTCAAGCACTACTGAAATACAATATAATCTGAGTCTACGGCAAGTGTACAAATCTACACTGCAAGCAATTCATAAAGCATGAATTACTGAAGGTTCCTCAAATATAAGAGCATGCTTTCTTGACAATGCAGATACCGCTTTAGCTATCTACACGTCAATAATTTCTTTATAAAAACTCTGACCAGGACATTAGCTCCTCTAAAATAAAGTCAGAAACTCCCGAGAGTCTTAGGTTATCTGTACCTTATCTGAAACAAAGGGGCAAATTAACGTTTAGATTACTTCCCCTCATATTTTCATATGAGCATGCATACATATTTGAGAAAGGAGGATACTACTGATGACAAGAAAAAACAAGTTAACAACAAAAATCTCTTTACCAAAGGTGTAGATATGTAACATACATACCAACAAGATGCATATCTTCTCTCTAGAGTGAATACACTAGCGCTTTCAGTATCAACTCAAATCAGTTATGTGCTGCAACCTCGCTGCGCTATCTCTGGTATGACAGCAATCATCATTAAATACCATCCCAATCACACAAACTGTTCTCTGTGTCCTGGGGTCATGTCTAAGCACAGGGGTCCACCCACACATAAAACTAGCTGGCAGGACTGGAGTCTTGAAATTGTCTCAACTAACTTCTAGAAAAGTATGAATCAGCTTTCACCACTTTCTCCAGCTTTTTTTTTTTTTTTTGAAAGGGAGGAGGGAATGAGAATGAAAGGAAAGGGAGAAGGGGGAGGATCCCTCAACCTCAAACAGCTGAGATCTTGCGATACATCAGAGGTGAACGCAGTCGCATGAAATCTCCCTGACCTCCCCATCATTTTGCTGGGTTGGGCCTCTTCCAGGAAAAAATATTTTTTTATAAATTTTTTCCACAGTTGCTTTGATTGGTGCATTTCTAGTTTCCAGAACTCCTGTAAGTGATTGCTTCCTACAAAGCTTAGCATTTCAAATTCTAAATGAACCATTGCAGAGATGCTAAATGCGTGGGATAATCTCGTAAAAACTTCGTAGCAGACGAAGCCAATCAACCTGTACAGCCAAGCAAGCTGCACGAAAACTCACCTCTGAAAACTTACAACTAAGTTTACAGTTTAAAATATAACCTAATTGATTCCATTTTTGCTCTTTTTCCTACCAGAGGCTGGATGACTTCTAGATGTTCAGACACAGACATCACAAGAAAGGTTAGGCAGTATGTAGAAAAGTTTGGCCTAAATTCGTATGTCTGTGATAAACCAAATAGAATAGAAGTTTTAAACAGACAACTGTGCTTTAGGTGTCAAACATTTCTTGACGTCTGTGGCAGTTGGCAGCTGCAAACATCCGACTGAAAGCCCCATCTGCTGCTTCACAGCTTCCAGTCGAGGATGTTTACAGTCGCTCACTGTCAACAGCGATACACATTCCTCAGCTGTTTACTTTATATTATTAACATGCAGAGGCCTCCGAGCAGGTTAGTTAAGATCGCTACAACTTCTGTTGCTGTGTCGCTGCCCGCAGATGTACACGGGACTGTTTCCGTAAGTATTTACAAATGAAATAAAGTACGACTTCCTGAGGAACACTTGCAAACAGCCAGCCATATTTTCTATTCAAGCATGACGCTTCTAGAATTACATTGCCTATTTCACATCCAGTAAGAATTAAAATAAAGACATATGAAAAGACCAGCTTGCTTCCACTGTTGCATTTGTTTTGTTCTCCAAGAGACTAGAGCAATCCTGTCACGTTCATTAGAAAAACTGCACTACTCTACAACTAAGTTTGCTTATCAGCACAGTGACTAAAGATAGCAACCGGCACGAAAATAGCACCAAACCCTTTCTAAGGGTATTTCACTACAGCATCCGGGATGGCTTCCTTCCCCACAGCAAAGTGGATGCGAGGGAATTATGTGATATTAGAAGTTAGTTTATGCAACATTTGCTTCCAAAAAAAACCGTGGAAAAAAAACGCCCAGCCCACAGGGGACTGTGGGGCAGAGGGAAGAACTCGTGTAGCAAGCTCTGCAGAGGCTTTGGTAAAGTTCAAACCTGTTAGAAGATTTCTACTGACTGTCTCAGCAACCCAGTTGCTGCTACATTTCATGTCGTTGGCAGAATGGCATCTCTTACCAAATGAAAAAGCCAAGAAGATTTGGCATAACAACATCCCGGCTGCACAGTTCTGCTGTTTGTTTTTCATCCTATCTCCCGTTTCCTTATTAAGTTAATGATGGGGAAAATTAAAGATTAATCACTCAACTATTTTTCTGAAGTCATACGAAACCGCAGCAGGCAAGCAGAGTGATTATATCACTCTAATTAGAAGGTGTTTTTTCCTTGAAACTTGCTTGTCCCCCAGTGAAATTACCGCACTGTAAACTGAGTAGGTTATGAAAAGGCTGTAGCTGGAACGCAGAAGCCTGTGGTGTATTTACTCAAACTGATAAGTGTGAAGGATCTCTATAAATCACTTTCAAAACTCAGGGTTATATTTTCTATACTAAGGTTACGAAAATTAATCTTTCGGGCAGCAGGTGAAAACAAGCAGAATTATGTTGGGGCCTTTCCCTTTATTCAACACCAACTTTGAGCTATTAAAGCTTCCTAGGGAACCACATTTTCTCAATGGGTCAAGTCACTAAGGAAACAAAGCAAACTTTATCAGTGCTGCACAACTCTACATTCCAGGAATTCCTCGCACTTGGCATCTATACACCACGCCAGAGCCACGGGATCCACTTGTCCTCTCCTTCGCAGAGCTAGCACGACAAACTATGAAACTCTCAGTGAGGTGCCCAGCTTCACAAAGCTGCCAATACAAGGAGGTGCTGACATCCCTGTGTGACATTTACCAAAGGACAGGAGGGTAAGAAAAATGTAATCCCTATACTGACAATTTGGGAAAAAAGGGAAAAACTAGTTCCTCTTCTGGCAAGTCCCATCTTGTTTATCACAAGCCAGTTAAGAAAAACACAAATAGTCACCTTGCAAGAGAATCTACATGGACTGCATAAAAACAAAAAAACAAAAAAAAAAAGAAAAAAGGCAGCAAAAAAAATCCTTATATGCAAATCTCTGATTGCAGAATGAAAACATTTCAGCTTAATTACACCTGGTCATGAAACAGATATTAAGTCTTTCATTTGTAAATGCACCAGCCTAATATCTACAACATAAAGGGGGAAAAAGTATAAAATCCTACTACTTTGAATTAATCGGATGAAGGACATTGTCAGCAACAATGTGCAATTCTACTCCATGTATAGTTTCCTTTCCGCTTTTAAAAAAGACATCAAACAGATTATATCTGTATGAAAGTCAAGGCAAGGTCAGTCTAAAACTGTGAGGCATTTTATCACACAGTATGGACTGTTAGGCAAGAGAATGAAATCAGTTATCTTTACTGCTCTGTTCTTTAATTTGTACAGTATTCTTACAGAGGTGTTTAGGCAGAAAGTGTCCAAGACTCGAATATCAATCAACAGGGCTTCATATATGCTGATCTTGAATAGGTTTTGAACAAATACAGGTAAGGAAAAAGGACCAACATTCTAACGTTTTAATGTCTTCAAGAATTTACAGTTCGTGTCACAGCAGCAGAAAGGGGCAAACTGGTGGCGCTTAAACATCATTCAGTTAAAAAAAAAAAAAAAAATCAACTGTTTTTCTCTCACTCTCCTGAAATTTCCATGCCAGATGAATGGCTTATTGGTGATAAAGAAAACACACAAACAAAAAAAAGCAACTAAACCAAAATTTTCCAAGTCCTGCTACAATTCAAAAACAGAGCCTCCACATTTTCCATCACCTTTCATGGAGATGAGGTGATACGCAAACTCAGGCACTTAAATTACTTTTCAACCATATTAGAACAACACTGAAATACCAACAGATAAAAAGGCAAATTCAAAGCTGCACAGAACTTTAAAAAATAAAAAAAAAACCACTCATGGCAACTGTTTCCCAACTTGCTTTGTAGTAATTTTCAAATTTGCTTGTCAAAAACCTTAAGATCATCATTAAATACGGGAAAAAAATATTCCTCCTCTTCCTGTCACTGACAGCATAAGAAGATTAAGCACACATTACTTATATGAACTCAAGTTCACAGCTGTTATGATACAGCATGAGTTTCTCCAAATGTTGCCGATGAATCCGATTCTCTTAACTGCATCTGAACTCACTCCGAAATGCCTGCAGAAGCAGTGTTCCCCTGCGCTGAGCAGGCAATTGCAGACAAGCAGCGGAAATTATGCACCAAATGAGATACAGAACATCCAAACATTTGGGAATGAGATGTCAAAACTATTGGTAAAAAGAATGAACAACATGGGGTGCATCTTCTTGAGCCTCTTCCCAAGAATCTCTCCCCAATGTTTAATCACCGAGGATTTTCACCAGCTTTTAATCCATCTAGGTGAATGAATACTATGGTGCATCTCAGTGGAAATATATCTGGAGAATAAACAAGAACTTACTTCTTGGATACCAGCTGATCCTACTTCAGCCCCCTTCACTCGAGATACCCACACCTCCAGGGAGAACTGCATTCTTCGGACGCCGAAGACTGCTCCTCAGATTTCCAGGAATCTGCATCACACACATGAACAGAAGTTATTGTCATTCCAGAAGTTCAGCAGTTCAGATCACATAGTTCTCATTATTAGGATTGTCTGCAAGAAGTCAGATAGCTTTTAACAACCATTATTTAAAACCGTATCCTTTTCTGGTACAGTGATTTAAAACTTAGAATGTGTTTAAAGTGACACATTACTCCTGAATGCAGCTGCCTCTCAATTAGAGCAGATAAAGGTTAACTGCTAAGGCAACAGAAGTATTCAGAACTTATACTGAAGTAGTTAAATTTCCCACCAGAGATGAGGATAATGACTTCTCTTATTTGTTATCTTAAGAATCATACAGATACGACCACCAAAACCAATCATACAATACATCCGAGACTGAGCATCACTTCAGAACAGCAAAATCCCCAGAGCCCTCCTAGTTAAGCCTTCAAGACGGAGAAGGAATTTATTCATGCAGTCACTCTGGAGGAAAAGGGACATACGGAAACCCCTCGCAGATGGATAGACAGACAGACATCCAAGACAGAACCAGATTATCAGGAGAAAAACAAAGAAACAGAGTAATAGAGAAGAGCGTGGAAGCAACACAATAAGGGGAACTAAAGTAAACCAATCTGTAGAAGGAGAATACACACGTGACGGTTCTGAAATCTCAGTAACAAGCACATGACAAAAGCAAAAGAAACGCAGTAAGTAGGGCTTATTAACTGAAATGTGTACACTCAAAATATATTCTTTGTCAGTTTGCACTCCTGACACCTTTTGAAGGTACTCGAGCCAGCTCTGCATGTGACCACGTGAAACGAGGATGCCTTTGATAAACACCAGTCAGCCAGCTCCAGGAACAAGTGAAGGCTAGGGAGGGATGTCCACAATATTTATGCTCTGCTACAGACTCAGCCAACAATACGGTGCTGTTCACTACTCTACATTTCAGTGACACGAGGGCATCACTGTGAAGCCCACAAACCCTAAGTACTGGCCAGACAGAAAGGTGGAAAAGGCTCAATGGTCCTTTCGTACCAGCTAGCAAAGCAGGCGATGCCCAGGTGGTTCAGAGCATTGCTGCTCTTGTTGGCAGCGCCGTGCTGGTTGCTGTTCCGCCGTGGAGGGGAGCAGGCGACCGGCTTGAAGCTGTGCATAAGTATGCATCGCTGTGCCAGCTCCCAACGCAGAATGCTTAAGCGGTTTCCTATCTCAGATAAATACAAAGACCATGTACTTGGTCAACACAAGAATGAAGAGTGCATACTGGACAAGGAAACAGCCCCCAACGGCAATAACTCCTTCTCATGGTTATTTGGGAAAAGCATTACCCCAGAGAGTGTAACATACCACATCCCAAGCTTACCAAAGAACATTTACTTAGATTTAGAGGGTGAACAAACTACCTCTAGCACACAACTTGTTCAGCCTTATTGTCCATGTTCAAAGGGAAGGCAAAGTAAAGCTGCGGTGAGAACAAGCCTCTGGCACAGGGGACATGCTGTATACAGGCAGCAGGCGCTCCATAGCTGAGATGCCTGCACACAGGGGTGAACGTATGTTTGGGCTGACCAGAACAGTCTTCAAACACAAAACTCTGTCTCAACACCCCCCCAAAAACTTCTAGGAAGCTTTCATCCTGTATTTTGCAAACTGTCTCCTAACTAACATTATGTCCGTTATTCAAGACATGTAATTTGCTCTGAAGTCACATCTCTAGGGAATGTATTTTATAACCTGCTGTATTCCTGAAGAAAAGCAGGGACTTGAACTCTGATTGTCGCATTGGTCAAGCAACCCACACCTCACATGCTACAAGTTTACCCTAATATTTCTGATTTCAGGGCCATGTAGTCAATGCAGGAATCTGCTTGCCCATGACGAGAACACAGCACCCATCCTAACTCCCTGCCTAAACAGCGAAGGTTATTTTTCTCCTCCCATCACTCCTTCTCTTGTGCAGTGCTCAAACACACAATTGGGACATAAAGACTATCAGAATAATTAGCACAGTCTTAATGCTTCTCCTTCCTCTCCAGTAGATGAAAACAAATACAGCCTCTGACCACAAGACTATTTTTACTTAGTGTGCTCCATAGTGAACTGCACAAGTCCCAGATGCTGCAGAAGAGTCTGCTAGGCCTCAGTTTATGCTTTTTTCCTATGAGGCTGTGCAATGCATCGACTACTCTAGTCCCAGAGGTACTTGAACATTACCAGAAATTAGTGCTAGATGCAAGAGAACTTCTGGGTACTATGTTAAGCAACACATCCACTAAAAGCGTGCAGAAAGCAACTCTTAACAACACCGCTTGCTGAAGTAATTTAGAAAACTCTTGTTTATTCGAAGCACTATGACATAAGGAAAACATAACAGCAATGTTTAAAGAACAAAACCAGAGTTCATGCATTAACCCTCACACACTTACAGACCGGGGCAATACACCTACTCCAGTCCCATTCTTCATTTATTTCCAACAGCCTTCCCTCCCCCTGGGTATAAGCAGGCTTATGGAGCGAGGTAACAGCATGAGGCTGAACATCAGACTCCAGGTAGCTAAACACTTGCTTGTTCCCACAGTTTGTAATTAAATACTCTGACCTATTGGATAAAATCCTGACATCATACTGGCAGGGCCACGAATTCGAATCCTGTTTATGTTACACTTTCAAATTTCTCTTAACCTGTATTCTCATCGGTGTGAGAAGCTCTTTCCTCCCAGCCTTCCAGAAGCAGAAGCTGTAAGAGACTAACATGCACATGGAAAAAACATCCACCAAGTTAGAGAAACAATTCAGTCCTACACATAGAGGAGAAAGCATTAGACTGACCACAGAGCCATATATGAGACCAGGGATGGGGGGCGGGTAGGAAGAGGGCACAAAGACAGAAGAAACCCTACTGCTAGCTTCAGGCACTGGGAACTTAAAGTTACCCTCCTTCCCCACCTTCACCCCAAAATTACCAGTGTAAGTTACAAAGAGCTTCTCTAAGGGGTATCCCCCCACAGCTTTCCACAAATGCAAACAAATGGTGTAACTGCATTTTGCTCCTGATGAGCAGGAATAATTGCCCAGAAGTTACAGAAAAGGAAGAGAAAAGGGGACAGGAGGACACCTATGAAATGGCTTCCTATCCAAAAAACTTTTCTGATGTTTATTAGCAAAGAAAATCCCCAGTGGAGAGACGCAGCTTTCGTAGTCAGCTAAAAATTAGAGCTATTAGAACATATCTTGACAGCTCCAAGAAGAAGCTCTCAGTTGCTTAGACTCATAGAAAGTTCATAATCAACTTGCCACAAAAGCTTTAATTCTGAACATGTCACTGAAGAAAAACACTGAAGCAAGACCAGACTTCATTTTTCAAATGTATTAATAACGACTCCCCTTTGGATTATGCTAGCCATGTCACATTAGGATGGCTTGGGCTCACCTTGACCAGCGAGTATGTTAAAATGCAACTAAACCCATCTAGATCTGCACTCCCAACTCGTGCTTCTTTTAAATTTCAAATGGTTACAGAAGAAAGGCATCCGTTAGGCTAATACTGATCAAGACCACACTATCATCCCGTTTTATTCAACATGAAGTGTTACAGGAAAAAAACAGACTTAGAGAATAATGCATAGCTTCTTTTCTACACATCTGAATTTAAAAGAGGAGTGGGAACTCTTCTTTGCAAAGCATACTTGCTGTGGTAGGTTCTGTTACTATAAAAGGTGCATTTATGCAGTATATGTTCTTTGTGCAAAGGGTTATATATGCAAACAGTTGGATTAACAAACCAGAGTTGAGAATGAGCTTTTCCTGTTTCTGTTAATTTATGGCCCAATGTTTCATTCCTTTCATGCAATGCCATAATCTTCAGTGAATGACTGCACATTATCCTCCTCAGAGTAATCTAGGAATGCAGATACAAAGAACATCAACCATCACCTTCATTAAGACTCTCCCTCTTAACCCTCAAGAGTTTAGGTGCCTGCTAGAGTTTTAGATACGAATAAAACTTTAAAAATCCGTGCTCAGTTGCTACTACCCTTCAAGCACGTAACTTTGTGCCAGTGGGTACACGTACCAACACTGAAGCCTTCACAACATTGCTTGAATGAGTACCGCATGTCCAAACCTCCACGCAGTGCTCATATTCCCTGCTGACCCTGCCACACCTCAATCACCGAAACACAGAAATGTGCTTTTCAAAATGCAACTTCCAGGTCTGTCCTTTATCCCAAAACCAAAAATGGGGAGTTTGGGAATGGACCGGCTTGCACCAGAAACCTTTTTATACAATAAAAGCACAAGGACAAGAAGCGTTTGGCTTTGAATCCCCCCCCCGGTCTGCCTCAGGCCACAAACCAAAACTTGGCTGTCCTTGCCCCAGTCGAACGCCCATGCGGTGAAGCCATCCCTGCTTTGCCCAGCGGTCTCAACAGGAGAGCCTCAGCCTGGGAGCTCCGGCCACCCAGGAGAGCAACCGCTCCTCCGAATCAGCAGGATGACCCCCAAAAAGAGCCTCTGGAAAAGGGGACCCTGCTTGGGCACCTCACTCCAGGGCGGCGTTAGCAACTGCAAATCATACAAACGGATCGACGCCTTCACTCAGCGAGACCCAATAGCTAACTAAGCCTCTGTAAGAGCTGACCTGCACAGCAGACCCCTCTCCACGCATCCCGCCGGTGAGCTGAGGCCCTCCTGCTCGCTGTCCTCGGTGGTGGCCGCAGGACCCCTCGCATGGCCCTTCCCCACAGGTCCTGCAGCTGGAACGGGTGCCAACCCCCGGGCGTCAGAGCAGCCGCAGGTCAGGCACCTGCACGCTCCAGCCCGTAAACCGCCTCGGGTTTTTTTGCCTCCTCCTTCTGTCAACTGCACAGAAAGTACAGATATGCTGCTGGCATATTTATCTTCACCCAGCTTTCTAAAGATTCAGCGAAACGAATCACCTGCAGCACCTGTATCTATTGTACTAAAACAAACAAAACTCAACCAGAGGATCTCTTTTCAGTATTCAAAACACTTGCACGCTGGTGGATGCAGCCCTGATGAAAACGCTCCCTCAGCTGACCCCCCTCCCCCTGGGCTTTAAGAGCCAGAAACCCCACGGAGCAGCAGGGCAATTACTCAGCTGCAGACGTGGCTTGACCGTCCCATCTGACTCCCCAGTTAGGGAAGGGGATTCCAGCTACAAAAGCAGCATTAAGAAAATAGTTTAGAGAAGCACAGCAGCACTTGCAGGGCTCTAACTTTATAAGTAGATTTACAATTAAGAGTAAGAGCTATTAATTAGTTTTCAATGGTAACAGCAAAGAGCTAACGATCTGTTAGGAATCACAGATGCTGCATTTAACATTTAGTATTTCCCTCACTTCTCACGAGGAAACAGACTTATCAATTCAACACATGACACAAGAGGTCTGAACACACAAAAAATATTGCTGGCGGTCTTTACCTCACCAGGAAACCTATCCTCTAGAAAGTGAACATAAGAGAAATTAATCTTTACCCGGATCTTTCAATAGCAACCTCACATGTAACGCTTCCATTCCCAGTATTTGTCCAAGTTTTTGTTACAGCAAAGCTACGGACAACGGCCATGAAGCAGGTAGCACACATTTTAACATGAGTGTATCAAGTTTGACTTCAAGAGTCAAGCTGTTGGGGTTTTTTGTGGGGGGCTTTGTTATCTTCTGCCATCAACCTATTTAAACTCAGCTTTCTCCATCCAAACAGCTGGAGTTTAGAAGAGCTTAAAAGAAAAAAGAAACGAAAAGTGAGCCATTGTGTTTTGACTCTCAGTAGGCACAGAAGTAGCCTTCAAGGTTACCTTGCCCTATGTTCGGCCTCAGGAAGGAGAAAAACACAGTTTCAGCAAAAGAATTTCTTGCCTGGCTGGAGGCCACACCCGCCGCACCAACTGATGGTAGGAAAGCATTTGGATTCACAGCTCTACCCCTAGCACCCGGCCGGAGGCGAAGCAAAACTTTCTCATTTTCGGGGAAGAAAAGAAACTCTTGCTCACTAAGTAGCAATTATGCTGCAGAATTTATATGCTGAGCACGGCTGAATGTAGGAACACCAGATCAGTCAACCATAGCTTTAGTGCTTTGAGTATGATTAACAGAATGAACTTTCAAAGGTCAATTAAATGTCAACACATTTTAAAGAGATATTCTTCTTAAGTTGGGGCGATGTGTAACAGTACCTTCCAAAGCCACTGTGCCGCTTTCCCCTTAAAACTCTACTCATCCTATACTTACATGTGCAGATCTAAAGATGATAACTAATTAACCTTTGATAGAAAATAATGGCTATTTATGCTCCCAGCTTTCCTGTCGCTGCCTTTTATTTCTCGTGTCTCACCATGTATACGGAGACACTCTTCTCCCTCTCCCCAAAATTTCACTTCATCTGTTCAGAGCGTGAGTGAAGAGAGAAAAAAAGGAGCAAGAACAGCCTGAAAGTTTGATAATTTACTACACGAAAACGAGAAGAGGCTTTTGGTACGCAACTGAGCTGCCTGGATGTAAAACTGGGGGGGGGGAAGGGGCGGAGGGGAGCACAGCAGAATTTATTATGAACACATTAATCACGATTTCAGTCAGACCAGCAATACTCCGCTTCCAAACATTTCTGGAAACCCAAGTTTCAGGTTAACTGGCTCAAAGCGTCTCAAAACTGAGGCTGAAGAGCCGAACGCTCGGTACTGGCCCACTGAAACCACCTCCAAAGCAGACGCATCAACCATTGGGCTTTTTTAAATAAAAAAAGAAAAACAAACAAAAAAATAACTAAAAGTCTCCGTGTCGGCACAAAGCGACGGGGCCGAAGTCGCGACCGAGGCCTGGCAAGGCAGCAGGGCTCGCCGGGGGGGGCGGCCCGGCACGCTCGCGACTCCCCTCAGCGCCGAGGCGGGAAGCGCAGCAGGCGGCCGGCCCGGTGCCGGCGGCACGGCCGCGGAACTCCCGCACACCGGACCGGGGCCGATGTTCAAACTTTCTCAGAAGTTCACAGAGCCCGGGGGGCGGCGAACCCGCCCG
>Ga0065711_1033163_pt1 | contig 25982 bp, 14 predicted proteins | sample Hoacrofraction12_FD_59098 | JGI IMG/M metagenome (GOLD analysis project Ga0065711, IMG submission 59098) | Hoatzin crop microbial communities from Cojedes, Venezuela - Epithelial fraction 12 v2 (version 2) | ecosystem: Host-associated > Birds > Digestive system > Esophagus > Crop | place... | reverse complement strand
GGAGTCTCCTTCTCTGGAGATATTCAAGACCCGCCTGGACAAGGTCCTGTGCAGCCTGCTGTAGGTGACCCTGCTTCGGCAGGAGGGTTGGACTAGGTGACCCACAGAGGCCCCTTCCAACCCCTACCATTCTGTGATTCTGTGATTCTGTGGATCCAGAATTGGCTTTAGACCACATCGGTTTATGTCTAAGAAATATGTTTGTGTGTTCACAATTTAAAGAGAAAGAGAGAGAGTCACAGGAATTCAGCAGTTATTAATCACTGGTTAACTTAACATTTGTTAAATGATCAAGGATAATTTGCTATTATAATCACAGTAACAGAATATCGTGTTGAATCAATTCACACACACACTCACACAAAAATTCCCCTCAAGTTCAGTGAAATAGTAACTTCAAATAGAATGATTTCTCAACAGGCAAAGGTTGAGTCTCAAGCGGATCAGCACAGGTGATGCCAACAGAATTTGAGATACTCTGAGAAATGTCCCACTCAGACGGAGGTACTGGGTGCAGCCTGCTCTGGACTAGAAGAGCTCAAAGAGCCTTCCTTGGTACCGCTGTTTATAGGGTCTCAAGACGACTGACTTCAGGCATCAGTATTTTTCCATCCTGGTCATGATCCACATGATGTATCACTGCCCTCATTCAAGGACATGAAAAACGGCTAGTCACACCAACTCCAGGTGTGACCAGTCATGCCAGCTAGCTGTTCTTGAAGGGTACAATCTGGATGGTTTCAGGATTGTCAGGTGTGTGTGGGGGTGCAACACCAAAAAAACCAACTCTTTCTGCAGAACATCCTTATGCAGATGCTATGATATGAATATATTGATATAGTCATAAAAATCCAAGGAGGTTTGGAAAGAGATTTTGTTGATTGATTAAATTACTGGAAATATAGTATAGAGACTGCCATAAATTACATATGTATTGTTTTGCTGCGGGAGTAAACAATACTTTCTTCTGGTGGGAAGGACTACTTTGAGATAGAAAAATGTGAACAGGATTTTGACACAGCAAGGACTGGTTGGCCTCTTTGAGGAGAGGAAGCATAAAGACACCAGGAAATTATCTTGGATGGCATCTTTCTGAGAGACATAAAAGAAACAGGAAGTGAGACTCCTATGAGTTTAGACTTTATATACACACTTCTGAGACTTTTACCAAACTTAGCAATCAATGCTTTTTATGAAAATTATCTTTGCTATGTGAATATTTTTTCCACTGTCACAGTATATATATATAGTCCAAACAATGTTTACAACAATTTCAAATTTAAAAGCCAAAGCAAAACTTTTGTTAATGTGCAGAGCGGATACTATCCAGATACACATGTAGTACATTCTTCTAGCATGATCACTGACTGAGGTTTACACAAAAAATATATTGATAAATCTCTTCTTTACTCCTGTACTCTGCTGTTGATTCTGTATTTTTTAAAAATAGCTTGTATTTATACAGCACCCATTGATCCTTTGAAGATGAAGACTTCTAGTGCAGCCATGGAGTTGGGATTGAACATTATGATGCAGTAAAAGTTGCAAATGTTTCCATTATAATGAATTATTCCACATGTTCTTCGTATATCTTCGTTGAAATTTGGAACTCTTTAAGCTATTATTAATGCCAGTTTCCTTAGGAAATTTGGTTCCTTATCTGTTGATTTATCCCACACCGGTTCTCTTTTTGCCTTCAAAGTCCTGGGGAAATAGAGGTGAGTTCTATAGAACTAGAAGCTCTGTAAACTCTTGATACATTAGGAAGTTAATGGCATTTTGCTATTTACTTCACTGGCAAATCTGTGACCTCAAATAAATTTATTTAATAATTTTATTGTAAAATTCCTTTTCCAGAGTGTCATTCTTAGCACATGAAGTGTACATGAAGAAAAGCTACCATGAAGAATTACCATCTAATTTGAAATGTTCCATCTGAATATAGCAGACAGGAAGGAAAGAGAGCAGATGAGAGTGACTATAGTACTAACATTTAGTTACACTGATTAGCTAGTGTAAAATTTAATTGGTATGAATAATTTCAAAACATTTTTCATATTTATAAATAGAAAGCATCTTAAGCCCAGCTCAGCTTGCTTCATTACTAGAGCTTGTTAGCTTTTATATGAGCATGGCAGTGGAAGGAGCAGAGGTTAATATGTGAGAAGTCTTGGGGTAGGCAAAGTTAGTGCTCATAGGTCATCCCATGTATCAGCGTCCACAGAAAAAAACCCTGAGAAATGGGTGATAACAAAGAACATCTACTGAAATATGATTTCTGGCTAAAGTTTACACTTACAAATTGCCACTTGTAAGCGATTGCCACTTTTGCAACTAAGGAAGATGGAACACAAGTTTTGAACACAGTGTCTCCTTCCACCTGTGCCTCTGCAGGTGGGTATGCCATCTGCAGGTCAGCTCAGCTTAGTAGTCTTTCTGAGTAGCGGCAAACTCTGTTTAAGCCCTGTAGGTTGGTAAGAATATCCTCCATCATTTCAGACATCTGCTTCAGCACTATGCTAGGACTCTCCTTGGCCTCACTACCTTCCGCAGTCTCCAGAGCTTTTCAGTTCCTGGTAGGTCTCCAAGGAAATGACATGCTGTCCCACACATTTCATGTACTTCTTAAAAGAGTATGAACATGGCTGGAAGCACTTATAAATACAGCCTTATCACGGTGATAGAGCAGAGATCCAAAATAATTCTGTAACACTTCAAATTGTATTTAAATTTTCATACACTTACAATGGTACTACTGCAGGACTAGTACCCAATCCAGGGTGTGTGTCTTTATGAAGAGAAGACCTGGCTACTTAGATGTGTTCGTATCACAGATTTATAGATTTTACATATATCTTATAAATCATCCATTGTTTACTTCAATGTTTTTTGATATGCATTTTCATTTTGCTTGCATTAATCTAATAATGAACTTAAAATAAATCCTCCATGGAAACAAAACAGACACCAAATCTGACGCTGTGAAAGTTCTGGTTACAAAAATAGTAGTGATATGGTATTAACCTGAGAAAGGTCAAAACTGTGAGGTAAGTATTTCATGGCTATGTTCTAAATCAGAAAAAAAACCATAAATATTTTAGTATTCTAGTCATTTCACATTTGCTTGTTTTGTGGTACACATAGTAATAATTTTTTTTTTCTCATCACACTTAAAAATGATATTAAATACGGACAATGGAATATTCCCAAAGGCAGGAAAGAACAGAGCTGCCTCTGAGAAGTGCAAACTTCGGGTGACATCCGCAAAGGCTAATTCAACATTCTCATCCGAGTAACAACTGAAGACACTCAGAGTTAGACCTCTGTGCTCCCCACATAATCAGTGAGGAGCATCAGTTGCTTCCAAAGTGCAACCCAAAAAGATGAATATACTGTGAAATGGCTGACCTAGCATTAATCAATAGGAAAGGCCAAGTGCAGGGCTATCTATATCAATACTGCTCATTACAAATTTTGAACATAAAGGTTGGCTTCTTTGAAAGTTAATGGTAATTTCAAGGTAAATATGCTCGTCCCCTTGGAACATACTGCTGACATAATTCTCTGCAAGTGCATACATTGAGCAGGACTTAAGTATGGTTCCCAGAAGTTCTCACTTCTGTAGTACATATTGTCATTTAATGAAGACTTAGGTATAGGCCTGTCTCAGTTTGAAAAGAACCAAACTATTTCTAGGGTATTCCCTAAATAACAGATTATCAAGTAACTATTGAGAGCTGACTTATCACGGAGACAGAAGAGAAATATCTATACAGAGGCTGAAATCTGTTTAAAAAACTTCAAAAAAGGACAGATCTGAGCTGTGTTCCCAAGTTTTTTCTGGATATGTATCATTTTATTTAGTCAGTGTTTTATTGGAAAACACGAGACTGTGCACGGAAGGAGAAATGCTGGTACAAATAACTTTGGGTTGAAAAGGTCAAGAGACCTGATCTCCCCATTTCCTGGGTGATCACCATAATCCCCAGACTGTAACACAGAAGTCAATTCTTTTCCTGGCAGGCTTGTTCTTACCCCCCACATTGTCTTTGAACACAGCTGAAGCTCTGCTTTATTCTAGGCTCAGTACTGTTGGTTTATGTTACAGAGAGCTCAGTGCTTCTGCATACAGACAGGGACATCGAATAAGATGAAAACTATACATTTTTAACCACTGGAACACAAGGTTTTTTCATAGCTTGGATTCAGAATCCTAAAACTTGGCTGTCTCCCAGGTTATGCAAATGGTAATGTCTCAGAGATGTCTCTCAAATCCTAGAGATATAAATAGTGAGATCAGCTATATTTATGGTGACTGATACACCAGAGGGTCATGCTGCTCTTCAGAGGGACCTAGACAGGCTGGAGGAATGGACCAACAAGAAGCTCATGAAATTCAACAAATAGAAAAGGAAAATCCTGCACCTGGGAAGGAATAACCCCATACACCAATGCACACTGGGGGGCGGCTCCCTGGAAAGCAGCTTTCTAGAGAAGAAACTTTGGGTCCTGGTGGACAACAAGGTGACCTCGAGCCAGCAATGTTACCCTGCAGCAAAGAATGCCAACAGCAGGAAGGGTGGGACTCTTCAGCATGGTTATTGCACGTGTGTATAATCACCTGATAGGGGCACTGAAGATGAGGTAGGAAAACCTTCTCAGCAATGTACAGTGACATGAGAGACAGTGAGCACAAATTAAAAAAAGGAAAGTTTAATCTAAATCCAAGAAAATACTTTTTGGCTGTGAGATTGGTAAAACACTGGCACAGGTTGCCTAGCGGTTGTTGAGTCTTCGTCTGTGGAGATACTCAAAATCTGACTGAACATGTTCTGAGACGTGTTCTAGCTGACCCTTCTTCAGCAGGCAGGTTGGGCTAGGTAATCTCAGGAGGTCATTTCCAACAAAGATTCTGTGATTCTGGGATTCTAAAGCTGTTTTGCGATTCTACTGCTTCTTCTATTAACTGAATATTTTACGACTATCAGTAATTTAGTAAATCAGCACTGATTTCTGAAGACGTAAATCCTGAGATGCTTTAAATAGCTTTCTGAAGAACATGCACCCACGTATACCACAACAGAGATTAAATTCACACATCTGATTCACAGTAGTGACACTAACTAAACTCAGCTTCAGAACGTCCATTTAGTAAAAACTGGTTTATAAAATCTTAATGTATTACCTTAATAAAAATCAGAATAAAAAATTATAATTCTGCTTTGTGCACAGCGCAGTTGTCTGCATTTATTTAAATCAACTTTTTTCAATATTTTCCCCCTAATCCCAAAGTAGCAATTCTTATAGATTTAAATGAAGATTCATTAAATAGGAAGCAATATGCATTAAGGAAATACTTTGTAGAGTTTATATAGGAAAAAATATAAATGGAATTCTTAGAAAATGAATTTTATCACTGCTTTGAGATTCCGTGAGCTGCTATGAAAAAATCTATTACGCAATTCTTTAACTAATTCAATGAAAAAAATCTATGATTACAGCAATTTTTGCAGTCTCTGATTCATTTCTAATAAAGCTTCTTCCTAGTTAAAATCTTGAATAATTTTATAAGGTGGATAATTCTGTGAAAGATATTTGTTGTTCATTTAAATCAGTGACTCTTTTAAATTAATGATTTGTGGTCCCTGGTATTTAATTTCTTATTTCTCAGTGGTTTGTCATACATGACTAAGAAAAACAAGGTCATATATGCTCTTCAACCAGCAACATTTAAAATTCCTTATGTTGTTTTTTCCATCTCTGTTGAAGTGTATTAAGGACCCACACTGAAAGCACTGGCTTAAATAGTTGCTGTGGCAGCATTTGCAATGTACCTGATACTGAAAGAAGCTGAGCACACTGGCATGGTTCCAGTACAGCAGCTAAACACCTGGATAAGTTTAAATGTATGGATATTGCCACCAGAAAGCAATTTTATTGTTTGTTAAAAAAGGTCAGCCTGTTTTCTAGTGATGTCTTTTACAACAAAATGTAAGTTCTTTGTTAGTAACTGCAATATATGGTAAAGCATCTGTGATAAGAACTAGTATCAGCATGCTGCTTGATTCCAATTTATGTGATAGGTTAACATATGAGGTATCCTGCAGCTTGATATTTTCATACCTTTGCACGTGTGCTGCTTTACCTGTATACATTGCTGTTTTCAGAACTGAGAAAACAGTTTTGAGCTTTATATGTTGGATGCCTTGTATTTTGACTGGAAAGAATGTTTATTTTTATTTAATCACAATACAGAAAGCAATACCTTCTGCTTCAATCATACCTTTCCATATGTAAAAAATACATATAAAATTCTATAATCAATTGTTTTTACACAAGTAAATCTGCAGAATCTGGGAAGGCACAGAAGACTGGAAACTCAGGAAAAAAACCTCTTCATAAATGACACTCTTCCACATCCTGTTGAGAAAGTAGATTAGAGAAGATGCTATGCTTTAAGTTTGGGGATGTGTCTCTCTTTTCCTTCTCTTTTCAAAATTTATTGAAAACTTATTGAAAATTTATTTAGAAAATGGAAGATCCTGCAATCAGAGAGCATAGTGAACCAAAAAGATATATGTGGGATGACTGATGTCATGAAAGGTGATTTTGAATCTTTGAGCAGCACTGGAGTACTAGAATAGAAGTTGCTAGACAATGTTGTTCCAAACTGATAAACACGGCAGTGACTGCTGAGGCTTTTCCTCAAAACACAGCTCCCGACTGGCTTAATCTTATAATGGCTTAGGGGATGTTTTGCACAGTGGGAGATATAAGCTGCACCATAAAACTCCATTTTTACAACTGTGTTTGGAATTCCAGCAATCTGTACCAGTTTCATCAATAAACCTATGGTCAGATGAAATAATGGCTGAATTAATTTACTGGATGCTTTCATGAATTGAAATTTAGAAACAGATTGACATGAATTATTACTCTTACGATGATTATTCTTTTGTCTTTTGTAGTAGAAAGAAAATGGCTCAGGCCAGGTATGCTGAAAGCTGGAAAATATATAGGGTGAGGCAATTCCCCCCAAATACTTGCAACCTGTGTTTGTATTCTCAAGCACAGAGAGGATTTAGCAAATAAACTCAACTGAAAATTGGATTTCCAGTTGTCAGGATATTAATTCAGAGAAATCAACATATGAAGCTGAATTTGCAGCACAATTGTGGAAATATTATTCTTAGAATTGAGAATTTACCATATTGTTTAACTGCCTGATAAGCATGCTCAGATGGCTTTGAATATTTATTTTGGTGTATGCAGTTGTGGTGATTTTCATCAGAGAAAGTTATATTTTGCTTTTTCAAAGATATGCATTTAAATGATTTTCAGATCTTCCTGGAAATGTGAGATATAGAGTGTTATTGACACAGGTGTCTGTTACTTTAGGTATCCAATATAGGGGTCTTCAGAGCATCAGCTTAGTATATTTCAACTGTCCAAGGATTCCTACTCTTCAGGATTTCTGGAAGGACAAGTGCAACTGGGTGGGAAGGGACATGTGTAAGAGACACTGTGTATGCTGGCCAAGCAACACATCCTGAGCATAAATAAAGCCCTGGAGACAGGAGAAACACTGAAATGGATGAAAATCACAGTTATCCTAGTACTCCACTTCTCATCTGGGCTATGTTAAAACAGGATGCAGCTGAGTGTTTACAACTACTTTTGAATACTTCACACAATGAAAACAATAGCTTCCAGAGGGACACAGATTCCTGCTGATTTGTGTATCATTGTGACGGAAACAAAAGGAAAGTAAGATACACAGAACAAATTTTAGTTCTGCCATAATGCGGAATAAAAAGATAGTTTGTTCTTTTAGAAGAGGTCCCTCTCTGGCTTCACTCTCAAAAAAAAAAAAATAAAAAAGAACAAAGCTTTCATTCAAACCATTTGATTAAAAATATTGCTTGAAAAAATAGGTCTAGAAATAAGAACGTTTCTATGAATACCAACCCATAAAAGAGCATGGCTAATCATCTTTACATTATTTTGATTTCACTGCTGAATTATTAAACAACAATTTTTCTACTGCTTTGAACTCTGAAATAGCATTTTCTGCAGTATTTATGCTCTCTGGTACACTGCATCACTCAAATCCAGCTGCCACCGATTTCAAATAGCTTGTTGGAAAAATGTGGTTATTTACCATGCTGCCTGTACTGAACCACTTGACAAAGCTGTAAAGTAGTGAGAACATTTCTGTTTAAAATAATTGTCCATTGTTGGCTTCCTAATGGAGTTTCGGTTAATTGACAATTATTTACATGTGAAATACTAAGGCAGTTTAAACCTGTCCCTAACCCTCTCCCGTTCTTCATTTGTTTTACTATAAAGTCAAATTAAAACATGTAACTGAAGCTCTTGCTGAATTGAGGATTTTAGCGATGCCTCTGCTCGATAATAAGAGAGTTGGAGCTAGCTGTAGAAGTGTTCAGTACGGTTACACGGGGTCGGATCACGTACAGAAGAATGCCTCAAGTTACCATCAATCAGGCTCAGATTTATCAAGCTGCAGAGGTGGTTCCCATCCTTCACTCAGGGTAATATGTGCCCTTCTGCATCATATGACACAGTTGAAGGCATATGGCTGATGTCCATGTCTTTATAATCAACCTCCTCTTTCATAGCAGTAGAAAAATTTCCCTTATAGGTACACTAATTGTTATTTGTTCACTGGGAAGTTTTGCTTCTTGGTTCTGTATCATCCTGCAGAAGTGATTGTTAATAGTTTTAAATGTAGTTCCTGTTGTCCTACACTACAATGAAATAACAGTTTCTCCTGCTATTAAATATGGAGTAGTTTGGATTGGACATCATCTGAGAATCTGAGTTAAAATAAAAACATTGAAGAAATCAGAAATTAAGTAAATATAAAACTTCTGTGTTCAGAAGGATCACAACCCAAATGAACAATAACAGACTGACAGTAAATTGCTATTGACAACCAACTAGGAATGGAAGCTGTTGCATGGCTGTTTTCAGAGAATAAAACTTGCGACTAAGGTGAACCAGAAAATAGGATTGAGCATCTTGTGCATACACTGCTATTTCAGCATGCACACTAGTTGGATCAGTTGAACCGCAAGCTGTGGGGAAAACAGAGGGCTGGTAAGAAAAAAAAGGGGGTTGACAGGCCTGCTGCAAGGCTGGCTAGCTGACATCAAACCTGCTGCCTGGGAACAAGGCGGTGGCAGTGGGAGCAGGAGCTTGGGCAATCCTTAAACCCATTCTAAGCCTGCATGAGGATTGCAAGAGGGGATTGGGGGACACTGGGAAAGAAGGTCAGAGGGCTGCAGGCTGAGCAGGTGTCTCCGAGGCCCCTGGCAATCAACGACCGCAATCTCAGCAGGACATGTGATACCTCGGCTGGGCAGAAGTATGCATGACAGAGCTGCCAGATGAATGAGGTTTGGAAAGCCTGAAGGTGGGGATGGAAACCTGGAGCCTCCGGCCAAAAGTAGGGAGTTAAATGGGTCCAGTCTGTCTGCAGAACACTGCAAACTGAATTGCAGCTCATTCAGTTTTCCTACCTAATCTTGTCTTTATAGAAATTTTATATGTGCATTGTTGTTTTCTTTTATGTGATGTATTATTTTTAATTAGATAAAACATAATAATTTTAACTAGCTATAAAGACAGTTTATGCTGGAAATGTGTAGAAGAAAACACAATTGTAAATCTCCAAATTATTTTTATTTTGCACAGGAAACAAAACTTGCAATGTTTTTATAAGAAAAGTATATCATTTTCCTGTATGAGCATCTGCACAAAGGAGTGAAAATAAGAGACCCAACTTTTTTAAAACTCTGCATAAAATTAAGTTCTCCTTGCTTACTAATGTTGACTTGATTTGGGTTAAACAGCACCTGAAAACAGATATCTAAGCTAAACCTTGAGGAGCTCAGTTTGGAAATCTTGGCGTAATAAGAGCATAACATATGCATTCATCCACCATTAGTGATTCTGGCTTACGAAATTGGCTGGACACAGTGACAGATTACTGCCTTGTCAGCATTTGGATCTGGAGGAGGGAGAGAAGTGGTTGTACATAGCCAGGAAACAAAAAGACACTGGAACAGGACTACATATTCTGCTTGCTTTTCTTCATTCAAAACAAAATTTCAAACTTATACTTGATTAATGATAATCAATCTGCTGGACTATTTTATCTGACTGAAATTTACTCTGCCAACTTTATAAATGCAAAGTTTTGTTGAACATTAAACAGTTTTGGATTTGATTCTCTAAGTATGAATTTCATGTCAAGTGATCTGTCAGTATTTTCATGGAGGTATAATCCATCACATTATATAACCATATTATATAATCCATCATATTCTGGTCATCGCGAACAGTCACAAGTGGTGTTCCCCAGGGCTCAGTTTTGGGTCCGGTCTTGTTTAACATCTTTATCATTGATCTGGATGAGGGAATTGAGTCCTCCCTCAGTAAGATTGCAGATGACACGAAGCTGGGTGGGAGTGTCAATCTGCTTGAGGGTAGGAAGGCTCTGCAGAGGGATCTGGACAGACTGGATTGATGGGCCAAGGCCTACTGTATGAGGTTCAACAAGGCCAAATGCCGGGTCCTGCACTTGGGTCACAACAACCCCATGCAATGCTACAGGCTTGGGGAGGAGTGGCTGGAAAGTTACCCAGCGGAAAAGGATCAAGGAGTGCTGGTTGACAGCTGGCTGAACATGAGCCAGCAGTGTGCCCAGGTGGCCAAGAAGGCCAACGACATCCTGACTTGTATCAGCAATAGTGTGGCCAGAAGGGGTAGGGAGGTGATCATACCTCTGTATTCAGCACTGGTGAGACTGCACCTCGAGCACTCAAGCTGTGTTAGGGGAGGTTTAGATTGGATATTAGGATAATTTTTTTCTGAGCTTTAACTGCTTTCTAGGATTTATTTCATTTTTTTCCTTGAACTTGTAAAAGAAGACTGAATCTCTTGTATTCAGCCAAAAATCAATATTGTGAAAGATGCAGAGAAGGTCAGTAAAAATATTTTGAGCTACTTTCTTTTAACTTAAACCTTCCACAACTTTCAAAATTTCAAAGGTAAAAATAAGTACAACTTAAAGAAAAATGTACATTCAAAATCAAGAAGGATCAAAAAGGAAAAAAAAATCCATAAAATATAAATCAAAATTTGAGATTTAAGAAAACCAGTCATTTTCATAGTAGTGCTTCAATGTCTTTCCAGTTGACAGTTTTCTGATGAGAAAATAAATTGTCAGAAAACCCTTTGCCAGCAGTAATAACTAGTTTTTGTGGTGTTTTGGAATCAGACTGCATATTTTCAAAAATGGCCTTTATTTCACTATATGTTTTGTACAAAAGCCAGCCCAGCAACCTGATTGGTGCCTCTGGATGCTGTTGTAATATTAAGTTCTGAAAAGAAATCATGAAGCAGTACCGGATCCAGGAGCTTTTTTGTTATTACATGTCGGTTTCTGTAGCCAAACACATAGATCATCTGTCTGTAAGCAACTTAAACAATAGCATATGTTCATAGATGGGTGGCTAAGAAATTTGAATTTATATTAAACATAGAAGTCACAAACCCAGAAATCCTACTCTGTATCTATTTAGAAGGCCTAATTGGTTTGCTTTTAAAATTTCATTTTCTCATCTTCTCTTATCTTTCAATGAAAAGTTATACAGGAGGTTTGCATACTTATGTGATCTGGTAACAATTTACAGGATTTTGAAGCTTCATTTTGCAAAAATGAAGTTTTTCTGCTTGACATATGAAAACGAGAAAAAGACAGAGACAAAAGAAATTTATGAGAGCAGTTAAAAAGAAAAGAATGGCAAGTATCACACTATTTCTTTCCTGTTTCCACCAAGATCACATTTTGGAGATGACTGGTATATCATTTCCTCAAATGAGAAACTTACTCAACATGGCATTTTGGTGTGGGGAAAAATCACTCTCTGTATCTTGATATTATATTTTCTTGAATAATCTCCTGAGAACTCACTCTTTCCTTCTCTTCATTGGAAAGTTTATTATATCAACTAATCCTTTTTCTATATGAGAAAGGATGAAAAATCACAGATTTTCTTTCTTTACATTTTGCTCTCACAGTTGGGTGACAAATTCAGTCTAGGAGTTATCAATTGTTCATCATTACGTATTTTTTTCCACAAATAGGAGGGACAAACTTTGAAGATGTCTGCAGCACTCGTATATAAAGGTCCTTGCTGGAATCCCAAACTCATAACATTTATCTCTGTCCATGGCAGGGGGCTTGGAACGAGACGATCTTCAAGGTCCCTTCTAACCCAAACCTTTCTATGATTCTACAGTGCAGTCTTTTTGAAGTAGACTTCTTAAAACTGCTACTTCAAGTGGTAGATGCTAATAGTTAAGCATATCTACATATACTTCTACATATGCAGAATATTTTTTAATATTAAAAAGCTCAGTCATACATTAAAATTTTTTAAAGTATTCCTTTGGTGTTTAAGAAATACATTTTGCATTTGTCTTTTGTAGTCTCGTCCCTCTGAAGCCTCAAGTAAAACATTTCTATACATCTCTAACAGACCTTTAAGGTAAAATTTCTAAACATTACTTTAGAGATGCAAGATTATATTTGATGGTTTTTACATGCTTTTCTCCAGTATTATATACTAAATGTCGGTGCAACAGAATCTATTTGCTAAATAAACTGCATGTAACAGAAAATATATGTTGAATTGATACTAATATTCTTTGCAACATGATAATAGTATTGTAGCACAAAGGACAAAATAGCAGCAGAATTTCCATTGTAGGGCCTTGTTTCTGTTTTGACTCTTTCATCATCCCACAGCATTCGAAGCATCTGAGTACATGTGTCTTGAATGCGAAAGGATCTGATTCAGCCCAAACTAACTCTGAGCTGAGATAATGTCATCTTTAAGCTGATCGGTCCCTATATGAGAGATTCCCAAAGTAGAAAGTTACTTGCAGAATGTGCCTGACCTGTTGCATCAAGGTAATTCGGTGATAAAGATAGAATTTCTGCAGATGATTACTTATTTGGAACAGTAGTGGCAGCGGAGATTAAAAAGGGTGTGCTGGATTCAATAGCCCACAGGGGCCAAAATTCTCTACCACAGAACAGGCAGTCATGGACTGCAGTCTAGGATTTTATGTGTTTCGTGTAATCTGCGATTTCTCCTGCTACTTTGATAAGAGTTGTTTTAACCTTCAGTCTCTGGATTGTGCTACTGGGAAACCGTATGCTTTCCACAGTCCTGAATGACATTTAAACTATATGGGTTTTTTTTTCAGGGATAGAATTGATTTTAGTATCCCAGAGAAAATGCCCAGTAATCATGTTCACAGTGAAATGGACTATATTGGCTGTGAAGAACAACCAGATATAACAGGATTCAAAATACATGAATCACGTTTTGGACAAAGCTGAGAATTAGTCTGAAATAAAGAAGATACTGTTCGTCTTTCAGATATTACTGTCCTAAATTTCTACAGTTGCTCTGGTTATTTTAGAGCTGATTTTGAATTCAAAGTTCTACTAGGTTTATTTCACAGCTCGTAGTTGAAGTCACTGGGCAAGAAAATCCATAGTGGAATTTCAGGATTTTATGATATTTGCTTTTCATGACACATTTGAGTTGTTCTGTAAGAGGATCTGAATGCATCTGAGCTAAATCATAAAATTTTCAGCAGCTAAACACTCCTGTCTATTTTCATTCCTCTTTTGTTGGCCATTTTCCTAGAGGATGAAGCTGAAATGACGAATTCCATTGGAGAACACCTGGACACTTATGCGTGTGTGATAAATTCTGTTCATCTTCATTTCGCACGTGAACAAAAATCAATATACGTTCTGCTAAGGTGTCTGGAAGAAAAGAAAGTATTGTTAATGAAATTTCTGATAAACTGTGCATCATTAACTTACTAAAATCAACAAGAATAAAAATAGACTAGTGTGTGTATTACAGAGTTTAAAAAGATTATGTATATTATTCTTGTTAGTCAATGACACATGCTTCACGGGCAATACGCTGCTGTGTGTAACATTGTCTCATTATGAAAACAAATAAAGTACTTTACCGAAATCAATATGACTTTGCTTTATCTATGATCATGCAAAGGGTTACTGCAGTAAGCTAAATAATAAAATGTAGACTACTTCTGAATAAAATAAATTCTACTTAAAGCTTTATGGTTTTTTTGAAAAGAAAAAGATTTTGTTCATAGGTACAGTACATGCAAAGAAATTACTGAGAAAATATGGAAAATAAGTAAACTAATGAATAAATTAGCTTTCATAGCAATAATTATCAACTCTCCAAATAATCATGTTCCTTTCAATAACTAAATATTTTAAGTGTCCTACAAAAAAGACTAAAGACAACAAAGGAAAAATTCAATACTACAATCTTCAGCATGTAGATAGGCTTCATCCCACCTACCTTCAGACCTCAACAATCTCTACTCTCTCTAGAGTCCCTCTAAACTCAGTGGAGAGAAATATACACACTTATAGAGTACATTTACAGGACATATTTTAGACATCCGTTTTAAAATGAGAAGAATTGTCTGTGTCCTCTACAGACTAAGAAGGCTGACTAACCTACTGTGATACAGGCAGATACATATATGTTATAGAGAGCACAAAAGATGCGATTTTGTTTCTTGAATTCCATGGGATAAAAGCATTTGTATGACAAGGAGTAAGTATAAAGAAATGTATTTAACATCAAACACCAAATGCAACTGCAACGCTATGCATTATAACACTTTAGAAATTATTCAAAGAAATTAGCATTTACATGAGATTTTCAAACTTGACTCTAAAGATCTGATAACCTACGTGTAAGGACTGAAACACCTGATGGAGAGGAACAGAGAAACAATGAGGCAATATCAGCCAGTGAGGCTGGCATTAGACCTAGTGTATCAGCAGTTTTAATGTTGTGCAGTTTTGTAAAAATCACAGCTGTTCACACATTAACCGTATCTTAGCTCATCCCAGAAGTCATTTTTTAACTATCAAGGTGTAGGACACCAACAGCATTCACACCAAACTTCTTGTGCAAAGGCAAGCAGATCTCACAAAGAAACAACGTAAGTTTCTGGACTGTTTAAATTTTGATCAGCTTATGGTAACTGTGTATCTGGTGAGTTGGGAACAAGCGTTGTCTTTCCCAGGAGAGTGGATTCTTGAGTCTACTGTCATCTTACTTATTCAGACTAACTGTCTTTCTCCTGTTGACTTCTTCTAATTTTGAGTGAGAGGGTAGGAAAAAGAAGGAAGACTGCTTTTCTTCCCTTCCCAAAGCTTTCAAGCAGTGATACCATTATACAAGTAGTTTATTTGTTGAAATATTCTTTGAATTCATAGGTGCTCTGTATCTTTCTCCTGTAAGTAAACAACACAGAATAGTCCTTTCTCACTCTGTGGAGAGTAACTCTTGTATATCAAAGCTTCACACCTCCTTTGGTAAATCAAAATGATCTGTACTGAGCAGAGTCAATAGGTTGAGTAAAATACCTTCTGCTGTCATCTTGATGAGTTATCCACATCTGTTGTCTAACTCCATAATATAAAGTCCATGATCCAGAATGAAAGCAGAAATAACGTAGAGAGTCATAGTTATTTTCTTTGCCTTTTTGGCTCTTTACATGATCCACATGCCAAGATTATTCCCTCATGATTTTAAACATACTGTACTTCCATATATCTTAGTTTGCTTTTCAGATACAGTCTAACTCCCTTTAAAAGGAGTTTCATGTCTAGTACTCACAAAATCTGCATCTTCACATAACTTGCACCATGGAAGATGACTTCCCTGTGATTTGTGTCATGTGAAAGAAAAAGAAAAGTTTATGAGACTTACCCTAATCATATCTAATTGCCTTTATTTTCCAAATCAAATATTTGGGAACCATCCATTTGACCACCCCAGACTGCATATCTCAGAAAGGCAATAGGTAACATTCTGTACAACAGAAAACTATTTCAGTTTTTCTGAAGTTATCTGTGTGTATGGTGGTTTGTTTTTTTTTTTCGGGGGGGGGCAGGGCGGGCTAGTGCTTTTCTGTTTGGTGGTTTTTTTACTTATTGGCTTATATTGTTAATGTGCTTGTCTATATTTAGAAGAAGGCTTCAAGCTTGTCTTGATTTTGATGTGATTTCTACTGAAATGTAAAGATAGTTCATCACAATTTCATATTTTATTTTGTCAGTTTTAACATGAGGGATCAACATTCCCAAGTCACAAATACATATGAGACTAATGTGGCCTCAATGGGTTTCTGTCACTTTCTCTTAGAACTTCTTCATACAAAAATGTCTTTAATCAGATCTAAATAAAGAGAATAACAGAAAAAATATATGCCAATACATATCTCTTTGAAAGGCCAAGAACACTATTGGATTTATCATTTGGAAAGTAATGACAGCTTTAAAATCCAAATGAATAACATGTGAAGTGAATCATTTTGGCAAATATAGAACACTTAAAAAAATTAGTTTGGTTTAGGACATAAACACCTTTGTTAGTTCAGAACAAATATCAATCTAAAGTCCTTAGAGGTATTCGAACTTTATTAGCTGTATACTGAGAATAAATAACTTGAAATTGAAGATTAAACTACAAAAAATTTACTTGGCACACTTGCACTTAAATAAGCATTTATAAATTATGTGAAGCATAGCTATATTTTTAATAGGAAAAAGGCACATTAATCATTCAAGTGCTAGAGCATCCTTAGAAAAGTCACACTGCTATGCATCAATGTAAGGACTATTTATAGACACGTTATTTTAATTTCAAAGTGAACATAAATTCTACCAATTTAACACAGTATTTAATAATTTAGACAATCACACATCAATGAAAAATAGAATGTTTTTATTTCCCTGACAAAAAGCTGAGCTTTAAAATGAGAAACAGTATCTCTTTTATAGCCACTAGATCAGGACATTTTAGTTATTGATTGTGTCTCTAGCATTTTCCTTTAATTCTTTTTCCTGAGTTCTTATAGAACCCTGCTGTGTTATCGCTACCTTGTATTTGATACAGACAACACCTTCTAATTCAGCTCATACGTTTCTCAAGAGGATGCAGATAACAATCCTAAACTAATTATAATACGTTTAAAGTAACATATCAGTTTATAACTGTTACCACAGATCTGAACAAGGCAGCGAAGGGGAGAGTTTCATTAAAGAAAGCTGTGTGCGTTTTGCTGTGTCATCAATGGATACCGAAACACGTGCACTTAGAAGCACACTTTTGGGATTGCTGCAGAAACTTTGTTTTAATTTGTTGTCTGCATACTGCAAATAACTCATAGTTTATATTTCCCATGGGGCAGTTGAGGTGTGAGGTAACCTGAAGAACAGAAGTGTAGCAATCATTTACATAAAAACCGCAAAATTTGCTTCCTTAGTGGGATGTTTATACTAGATTTGTTGTGATCTCCATTTGACAAAACACACACATGGGTGACACACGCACACGTACACAAAATAACACTCACTGTAGAGATAAATTCAAATCAGTCAAGGCTTCTGGTCCAGCTGTGACCAGTGCCACGGACTCAAGGGAACAAGACACTCACTGGAGCTGGTCAAGGTGTCTGAGACCCAGCTGGATGTCTGCCTGGCTTGATACGTAGTAGTTCCACACTGGGCTCAACTTTTGACATGGCTTTGAGTGTGTTCCCCCAAGGGGAAGGGGAACAAAAGAGGCTATTGTTTTTACTCTTTCTTTTTAATTTGGATCGTTACAAAGCTTGCCAGTGGCCTTGCTACTCTCATTACCCTCAGGTAAACTAGTTGCTACTTGCATTATTACTATTTTCTGGCTTCCTGTTATAAATGTGTTAGAAGTACGCAAAGTTGTTTTTTCTCTCGTGAAAACCTAAAACACAACAGCAGAACAGATATATTCCAGAGCTTTTGATCAAGCTTCCTCATAGCTATTTTCTGTACTTTGTTTATTTTTCCAGCAAATACCTGAACATATGAATGAATTAAGTCTGGGCAGATAGAGCCAAAGTCTCATCAATCTGAGCACTGATTTTCGGTAGTCTTCACACAATGATGTAAGTTTTAAGTTAAGAACTATCCAAAACATGAGACTAGTCAACAAGAACTGATTAAAAGATGTTCACTTGTTCTTTTAGGTTGTCTATTGTAACAAAAATTCAAAGATATTCTGCATTTCAAAGATGAAAATGAACATGTAAAGATAAAATGTCATCAAGTTCTCTACTACATTTAGTAGCTGGATGTGTCTTTGAAACCGCATCCTGTGCTTGAAATATCTGTAGTGAAAGTGAAATTTCTCTCATTTGTGGCATCAATACAATTAATCTTCACACCCTAAATTCCACCTCCGTGTTTAAAATAAGAAGACAGATTCTTTTGCCATAAGACTGAAGAAAATGTTAGTGAAGAGGCCATGAAATAAACCCTTCTTCCCTCCATTTACCACCACAATATTTACTTTTTGTTGTTGCTGTGATTGTCGTAATTTTGTTTGGGGTTTTTGAGATTTGCAGGTCTTTGAGGATGAGCTTTCTAGCCCTATTCATTTTAACTTAAATTTGAGCTTAGCTAAGCGTGAGACTTCTATGTTGACCAAAGCTGTCGTGTGCTAGTCTAGAATTCAGATTTCTTTTATGGTAGGTTCATTTAAATATATTATTTGAATAATGATTTAAATGTCTTTTTGAATTATGATTAAGATCATTCATTTTAATGGTTTCATTTATTTTCTTCTCAAAGAAAGAATGGCTGTTGTATTCATTTTCATAAACATTTAACAAAATACATTCTTTGCAGTAAACTTAGAATTTCTGCTTTAGTAACCCCCAAAATATGATTCAATAATTTGCTCAAAAAATGAGGAAAAAAGGGAAATATGCATAAAGTACATAGATTGCGTTGGATTCTTACTATAAGCTTTAGAAATAACTTTAATAGTATCCAGTCTACAGCCTGTGAAAGTCAACTGGTTTCTTGCCTGAAAGTGAGAAAGATTTACATGTTTCCTGTTAATAGTTTAGACATTAACAGGGAGGAATTTGTGGAAAGAAGATACAATTTTGCAATATGATCCAGAACAGTTACATTATGTTGTATACTCACTTTCTGCCATAGGAATGTAAAGAAGAAATCTTCCAGAACCCTAGCCAGTGATGTGCTAGGGAAAGGGTTGTGTTCACTTTCGTTAAAGAATCACACTCCAGGGAAATTCAGCTAAAGTACTGAATGTTTTGAGAACTTCCGTGAAAACTCCCAACATACAGTTAATATATGGAAACTATTTGTTCTCTAGTATGCAATAATTACATCTTCAGTCATGGTTTGTGTCAAGTCTCATTAGTATGAAAATTGAAATTCATTTAAGATACAGGAAAGTTGTAGTTTTAAATTGTTTTTATTAGTTGAATAAAATTACAAGTTTTGTGGTATTCTCAGTTGTTGAAACTTCCACTTATTACTTCAGAATTGTATGCTTCAAAGCATCACTGTTACAAATGCTGTGTGATTGATGAGTAGGTTTCAAAAATATAACTAAAGTATCTCAGTTAAATGTAAATTAAAACATTAGCATTTAAAAAGAAAACGAGTATTGACAGTAAAAGTAGGTAACAATTCTTCATTTAAATAAAAATTCATTTTCTATAAAATGAAGTTAAGTTATAAAAAATAAAATTTTTTCTCCTTTTTTTTTCTTTTAAACAATACAAATCCAGCAGAAATACTGCTGAAAAAAATGTCTAATTCTTTTCCTGTCTATGTCCTAGGAATAACAGTGAAGGTCTTAATTTGAAGTAAAACTGTTTAAAAAAAAGGAATTGCACATGTCTGGGTTTTTTTTCTGATATGAATTTGGTAGGCTACATGATACTTGGTCTAGGCTACATGATACTTGGTCTAAGCACAGATTGAGATGTACGCAATTTTATTTTCAAATGTTTATTTTTAGATATTTCAATGAAAAAGACAAAAAGATTCATTTAAAGAGAAGATAAATCATTTTATGGACATACACCATTGCCCTTCTCGACAAGTTGCTGGAAGCATCTATCTGGTCGTGTCAATGTGTCGTTCCTCATTAACTACTTTTTCTCATTCTGCAGTGGCAATCCCAAAACTGTCTTTCCTTCTCTGGACAGTAAGCTCAAACTATGTATTCAGCCAGCACCTCCAGATCACTCATGAATTCTTCTTAGCCAGCACCTCCCTTATCAGTGGAAACACATAACTCTTCTTTTGGAAGGGTGTCATGGTTTCACCTGGTGGCTGGCAGCTAGGACCACGCAGCTGCTCACCCACTCCTCCCTCCTCGCAGTGGAATGAGGAGAAGAAAGAAAAAAAGTGAAACTCACAGATTGAGATAAAGATAGTTCAATAAGACAACAAAGGCAATAGCAATAGTAACAACAATAATAATAGCATATGCAAAACAAGCAATACTCAACACAAATTAGTCATACCACCCAATGACCAATTCACAGCCAGTCTCCAAGCAGCAGTCGCAGAACTCATTAATTTCACGAATTTTTCAGAACTCCCTAAAAAGTTCAAACTCACAGAAAATGTTGAACTCATGGAAAAAAAAGAGAATTTCTGCCCCCCTGCCAACCCCATTTGTAAAATGAACATGATATCTATAGTATGGAATGTGTTAATTGACCAGCTTGAGTTAGCTCCCTGGCTACGCTCCCTCCCAACTCCCACACACCTGCTCATTAGATGATTATGGGAAACTGAAAAAAATCCTTGATTTCCTAGCAGCAACTAATAACATTAGTGTGTTATCAACATCCTTCTCATACTAAAGCCAAAACACAACAGCTACTGTGAGAAAAATTAACTGTATCCCAGCTGAAACTAGGAAAATAAGATAAAGAATTATGGAAAGAGAAAGGAAGGAGTGCAAAAAAGAGTAAACTTAGTAATGCGACCAACAAACAGCCAATTTGTTGCAGCCTTTTCTGTTGATGTGTCGATTAACAGACCTGATAATGGAATGATTCCATATATAGGACATAAAAATAAAATATTACAAAAATTAAATATTTTTATTATAGTACTGTAAAAGGAAATGTGCAAGAATAAAAGAAATGTACTGTGACAGAGGGAAATATCTCTTCTGATCTACAAGACTCTTCCCAGTACAGTGGATATCTTCAAAGGTTTTCTCGGTATGTGTTGGAAACATTCATTTTTTCAAAAGAGTGCTGCCTCTCTTCAGCTGATTTCTAAGCAATCAGTATATTTTCACAGAATCACAGAATGTCAGGGATTGAAAGAGATCTCTGGAGATCATCTAGTCCAACCTCCCTGCCAAAGCAGGATCACCTAGAATAAGTTGCCCAGGGCTGTATCCAGGGTGGTTTTGAATATCTCCAGAGAAGGAGACTCCACAACCTCCCTGGGCAGCCTGTTCCAGTGCTCTGTCACACTCAAAGTAAAGCAGTATTTCCTATTGTTCAGATGGAACTTCCTATGCTTCAGTTTGTGCCCATTGTCCCTTGTCCTGTCACTGGGCATCACTGAGAAGAGTTCGGCCCCATCCTCTTGACACCCACCCTTGAGGTATTTAGAAGCATTTATAAGTTTCCCTCTCAGCCTTCTCTTCTTCAGGCTAAACAAAGTCAACTCCCTCAGCCTTTCCTCGTAGGAGAGATGCTGCAATCACCTAATCATCTTCATAACCGTCCACTGGACTCTCTCCAGTAGTTCCTCATCTTTCTTGAAGTGGGGAGCCCAGAACTGGACGCAGTACTCCGGATGAGGCCTGTCTTGGGTTCAGCCAAGATACGGTTAATTTTCACCAGAAGCCAGGAGGGGACACAGCCCGGCTGGTGGACCCAAACTGGCCAGAAAAAACAGGTGGATCTTAGCCTTCCTCATTTCTTCCCTGCATACCTGGCAATGTTCCTGTGTTCCTTCCAAGTGGCCTGTCCCTTTTTCCAGATTCAGTAGAACTGTTTCTTCCATATGAGTTTTGCTAGCCGCTCTTTGCTCATCCATCCAGGTCTCTTTCCTCCCTTGCTTGGTTTCTTACTCATGGGGATGTGCTGATCTTGAGCATGGAGGAAACGATGCTTGGAAAATAACCAGCTCTCTTGGACCTCCTACCTTCTAGAGCCCTAAACTGTGGTATTCCTCCAAGCAGGTCCTTGAAGAGGCTAAAGTTAGCACTCCTCAAGTCCGTGATCCATTAAGATAAGTTCAAGATTTGTGCTAAGATTAGTTTAAAGAGGGAGAATTATAACTAGCTTTTGCCTTTTTTAAGAAATAAAAACTACAAAAATAATACCACAGTTCAGATCCAGAGTTTTCGTTTATAAACTGAGGGGAATCCACTGGCCTGCAACATAGTTAGTTTTTTAGTGATTATATGATACATTCTGATATGCTCATTGCATGTCAAGGGAAAATATTTGGTCCTCATAACCATATCCTGTTTCAAAATACGTACAAAAAAAGAATGAGTGAGGGAATAAATTCATCTTATATTCTAACTTTGTGACTGTTATGACAAGAAAGTATTATTCTTTGTACTCGACAAAATTGATTGACTAGCTCTCTGTTAAAAATGTGGCATCTTGGATGCTTTAATCAACCAGATATTCTCAGCCTGATATTTCAGAGGATACCATCAAATATGGTCACAAGTACTTATATATTAATACAAACAAAACATAAAAAGGATGCAGAAAATAAACTGAATATTAATCTGTCTTTGGATATATAGGACAGCATAATAGGATGAATGTGTAGAAACGGAAGAGAAACAAATTCAGATGAGAAACGCAGTGTATACTTGTAACAAAGAATATAATTAACCTCTGGGAAGAGTATCTAGAGAGCTAGATGACTTTTCATTATGTGGTTTTTTCAAAACTGAAATTGGCTGAAGATTACTTCTGTTCTTAAGTATCATACTGTAGTTGTATCGGAAATTAAGTTCACAGTGCAAGAATTAATAAATGTAATTATTTTATCTCTTTTATGAAGTAGACAAGAATACAGAGTATATTTCTGTCTCATTCTGACTAAACATTTAGGTAGCTGCTGACTATTTCATATGTATCTCCAATTCCACTTTTCTGAACTCTCTTTGCTTGAATTTGAGTCATTCAAGTTCTATGGAAATATGTCAGTACCCTGTAGCTTCAAACATCGCATGATCTGAGTTTGGGGTTTTTTTATACGTTCTTTTAATGAAGTAGATCTGCTTTTTGATGTAAACTCAGTCTAAGAAATCTAGCAGCCTTTCAATGCATAACATATCTGTTGGGGAGTTATATTTTTTTGGTGAAAGGGTCCTTGATCCTAGTTTGGATTATCTTTTGTTGCTTTTTTTAGCCTTAAGGACTTTTCAGGGTTTCGATTACTACTTTGATAGCACTGCCATACATGAGTCTGTAAGAACAGCTTGAAGACCATCATCTTCTCCTCAGTATCTTAAAAATCAAACCCTGGAGTAGCTAGTCTTTTACTACTGTCTAAGATTCTTTTCCAGAAAATAATCTTTGATTCATTAATTTTCATTAAAATAAAAGAGAAATTCCAGATGCCACCTTTATTCTTGCTTTTCAAAATACTGATGAAAACAAGAACTACTAGGATCCACTTGCCTATACCAAGTGAATGATTTGGTTAATAGCTGGTTATATAAAACCAAACATCATTAAGCAGGAAGGCAAGAATTTCAAACAGAACTAGTGGAGAACATTAATAGCAAGAATGATGTATCGCAGAGATCAATAGTAGCAAGATACGAAAACAGTGATAATGGAAAATATTAGTATATAAATATTAGATCCTCTTTAAAGTCCATGAGGAAAGACAATTGCACTTGATGTCAGACAAGTACTTTCATCAGTCTTCTTTTTTTTATGAGGGGAGGGGTAAGGGATGAAAATAACATTATCTGCATTGAAAAGAATGCACCCAGCTTTTGCTAGTGTAATAATTTACTTGTTTGTTAAGTGTTCCGAATCTGTTTTCCTAGTGCACATAAAAAAGGCACCACATCTTATATGCTTATTAAGTAAATTATACTCACCAGTAAACACTAAAATGATTTCTTATAAGATTACATGTGTGAAGTTATTGGCTGAAAATGACAAGAAAATATTTTATTTTTTTTATTTGTGTCTAGCATGACAAACTATCATTAGTACCAGATTCTAAAGGCTAGTTTAGTGACTTGTACATTGTTGCTGCTGATAACCTGGACAGGACTGTTTACAGTTCCGCAATTGCAGGGTTATCAGGCAAGTCAGTGTTATCTCAGTGTAGTTGGACCTGTACTTAACCATTGTAGTTGGACTTCTCCTAGACATAGACTTACAAGAACAGCAATCTGTTCACAAAGATACAAAGGAAGCTATTATACATCAACACACAATAAACTCTTCCTAAATAGCTCCAGAGAATGGAAGGAAACACATTTAAAGTTCTCTGACAACATACAATGTCATCTGTCCTAATTGCAGAAATGAAGTAATATTGCCAATGTATTCCTTTCAAGACCAACAGTGCCAGCTTTTCAGCTACTCTCTTGAATTGTATCTCAGCTGAATATGGACAATACTCATAGAATCATAAGACACCTTAAAGATCCTCTTGTTCCAACCCCCCTGCCATGGGCAGGGACACCTTCCACTGGACCAGGTTGCCCAAAGCCCCATCCAACCTGGCCTTGAACAATGCCAGGGAGGGGGCATACACAGATACTCTGGGCAACCTGTTCCAGTGCCTCACCACCCTCAGAGCAAAGAATTCCTGCCTTATATCTAATGTAAATCTACCCTCTTTCAGTTTAAAGCCATTGCCACTTGTCCTGTCACTACTTGCCCTTATAAGAAGTCCCTCTCCAGCTTTCTTGTAGTCCCCTTTCAGGTACTGCAAGGCTGCTGTAAGGTCTCCCTGGAGCCTTCTCACCTCAAGGCTGAACAACCCCACTCTCTCAGTCTTTCCTCACAGGAGACGGGCTCCATCTCTTTGATCATCTTAGTGGCCCTCCTCTGGACCCACTCCAACAGGTCCATGTCTTTCCTGTGCTAAGGACTCCAGAGATGGATGCCGGACTCAAGATAGGGTCTCACCAGAGCAGAGTAGAGGGGCAGAATCACCTCCCTCGACCTGCTGGCCATGCTTCTGTTGATGCAGCCCAAGTGATGGTTGGCCTTCTGGGGTGTGAGTGCACATTTCTGGGTCATGTGGAGCTTCTCATCAACCAGCACTCCAAAGTCCTTCTTGGCACGGCTGCTCTTATTCCATTCTCCACACAGCTTTTATTTGTGCTTGAGACTGCCCTGACCAATGTGTAGGACCTTGCAATTAGCCTTCTTTAACCTCATGAGTTCAGCCTTCATGAAACTCATGCACTCACGAGTGCTGAGGGAGCTGGCGGATGTCATTGCTGAGCCACTCTCCATCATCTTTGAGAGGTCCTGGAGGACAGGAGAGGCGCCCAAGGACTGGAGAAAGGCCAATGTAACTCCAATCTTCAAAAAGGGCAAGAAGGAGGACCCAGGGAACTCCAGACCAGTCAGCCTCACCTCCATCCCGGGAAAGGTGATGGAGCAGCTTATGCTGGAGGCCATCATCAAGCAAGTGGAAGACAAGAATGATGAGGGGACTGGAACATCTCTCTTACGAGGAGAGGCTGAGGGAGCTGGGCTTGTTCAGCCTGAAGAAGAGAAGGCTGCGAGGGGACCTTATAAATGCCTGTAAACATCTGAAGGGTGGGTGTCAGGAGGATGGGGCTAAGCTCTTTTCAGTGGTGCCCAGTGACAGGACAAGGGGCAATGGGCACAAACTGAGGCACAGGAAGTTCCATTAGAACATGAGGAAGAACTTCTTCCCTCTGAGGGTGACGGAGCACTGGAACAGGCTGCCCAGGGAGGTTGTGGAGTCTCCTTCTCTGGAGATATTCAAGACCCGCCTGGACGCG
>Ga0065711_1003876_pt1 | contig 25983 bp, 19 predicted proteins | sample Hoacrofraction12_FD_59098 | JGI IMG/M metagenome (GOLD analysis project Ga0065711, IMG submission 59098) | Hoatzin crop microbial communities from Cojedes, Venezuela - Epithelial fraction 12 v2 (version 2) | ecosystem: Host-associated > Birds > Digestive system > Esophagus > Crop | place... | reverse complement strand
GCAGCAGCCCCCCCCGGTGCCGCTGCCGAGCCTCCCGGCCCGCCCTGCCCCGCCGGACTCTGAGGGCAGAAGGCGCGGCTTCGTTCACCGGTGTTGTTCCAGCTGTCAGAGGCAGAACTCGGGCTGCCGCTGAGTCTCGAGAACTGCGTTTCTGCGGTGAAACGTGAGAGCGTGCGGAGCAGGAGCAGTCAGTGCTGGGTGTGGCGGCCAGGGAGGCAAAGCCGCCGGTTTTACGGCATTGTGCAGAGTCCGTTGCTTGATACGCCTCATTAATGCAGCCATGCTTTAGGTATGAACGGCCACAACGCTGGCGTTCCTGGCTTTTCAGTAAGCACATTGGATAGCAAATGTCCTGCCCTGAATGTCTGAAAAATAAAGGACTAGTCACCGTTCTTACCTGCTGACGGGCTGCTTGCTCTAGAGCCGGCTGTTAACTCACCGCCAGTCCCCGGGCTGGCTGCCAGAAAGCACCCGCCCAGCTCTGCGCCCCTCGCTGTGGTCAGGGACGCTCTGCCCAGCAAAAGCCCCTCCAGGCCGCCCTCACCACCCCGCCCTGCAGAGCCCATCGGTGGTACCCGGCAGCACGCCTCTGCCCACGGCCCAGCCCTGCTGTGGTGGTATTCCTGCCCCAAGGCGCCTTGGTTTGCTGCAGCACGCTTAGATTTCTCGAAGCTGTCTGTGTATCTGTGGATTAAACACCCAAAACACAAAGCAAACGAGTGGTTATCTCCTGTTCTCCTGCTCAGAGGGCTGCAGGGCAGGCCACTGTTCTGAAGCCCGAGTCCCTGCGTTGCTCCTCCCTAATGTGTGCCCGGCACCCAAAGACACGGAAAGGTTTCAGATTCTCTGATGCTTACAGCGAGCTGATGGCGGCACTTCTGAGGCAGAGCCAGGCGTCTTCCCGGCCTGACTCCCATCCTTGGTCGTTAAACCTAATGCCTTCCAGCTCCCCCCCTTCAAGGTGAATTACACTGTAGACTTTGCTGGCCCTGTACAATGCTGCCGATAAAAATAGCGCTCGTGTATTCTGGATTTAGAGCATTTGTTAATAACCTTGCTCAGTGAGAGGCGCAGCTCAAAGCCACGCGATGTCTGCAGGGTTGGGCTTCTGGATTCCGGAGCCGTGTACGAGACAAACTGAAACGAAATAATTTCAGCAGTCAGGAAATGAGCATGTGGTTAGAGCATACAAGAACAGAGTATATTCTAGCAGACTTAATGCCAATAGACCCTAACAGGATTTAATGGTCCACGCAGCTGGAAGATGACTACTCTCAGCAGGAAACTCCTTTCAGGAGGTGAGCATCAGTTCGGTATTAATAAATGAGCCTCAGTGAGGAGCAAGCTACAGATAATTTCTTTCAAGGGAGCTGGGAAGAGTTTGGACGCCGCACTGGTTTTATGAGTACAGACATATGTATTCTCCACCTAGAATAAACTTCTGAGCCAAAGGAGTTTCGGAGCCTGCTTACAACCCAGCGCTGTTCAAATCTTCCACAATATCGGTCCTCGAAAATGTCGTAACACTGTCACGGTTTGTGAGAAGCGGTCGGGCGGCTTTTCAGAGCTGTGCCTGGCTCCAGGTTTTCTCCCCACCCTGTCCCCAGCGATTGTCCCCTCTCCAGGCAGCCTGGCCTTACCGCAGAGCAGGGCCCTCCACCTGCGAGCTGCTCCTGTCCCCTTCTGCCTCCCGGTCCTTACTCAAGGGTCTGGGTCCTGCTCCAGCACAAACCCTTTTCGGGGCTGGCAGGACCCCCCCACCACGAGACCGACGGGGCTTTACACCCACCCTTCCCTCAGCAAGCACTCCATGACAAGCCCCAGCAACCAGTCTAGGGCTGCCGAATTTCTGGGGGCGAGGCTGGTGAGAGCATCGCGACGCTGGGAGTTTACGAGGCAGCAGACTGTGCCTCGTGCTTTCGGCAGGATGTGCTTACAGTGGAGAGTGAATTCGTATACCCAAGGGCAGAAGTCTCTACTTGCTGAAGGAACATTCTACAGCTAGATTTTGCAAAGGGCTCTCCTTTTTAAATGACTACTATGCTTTTGCTGTGCAGGTTTTGGTATTTTATGAAGAACTTCCTAATGTGGCGAGCAGGAGTGGCTTGTATAGCTTTTGTTGTTTTTAATTATTGCCATTTCGAAACAAATTCAAGTGAATTGGTACCAACACTCTCCTGTAGATACAGGTACACAAAGATGCAGGTAAATGCAGCAGTTTACTATATTAACTGCACCAAGCTAAATGCATCCACTTTAGACATAGCACTGATTTAAATCTATTAGTATAAAAATCATACTTTTAACCAGTGTAGTTAAATTAGTACAAAGGCTGCATTTACATCAGCCCCAATGAAACCTTTCCTCGCCCCTGCTTCTCCAGCAAGAAGGGTATGAGATTATGCTTTATTTAAATTCCTGCTACTAGCAGAGTCGTACGGTTTGGAAGCGATGTAATTCTTTTGCTGCGGTGCTGTTCACTTACGTTTGGTTTCCTAAGAAGTGGAAGCAGCGCTCTGGAGGCCTGGAACGATTGCTTCGTGGGTTCCCACAAGGTGGCACTGATGGCCCACGAGCACTTCCACGTCCACGGAGCCCGGAGGGGCTGCCCTGCCTTCCGAGACCGTGAATCCACCCTACCCCTACCCCTACCCCTACCCCTCCTTGCAGCACACAACCAGCAGCGTGTAGGCACAAAACGTGCCCCCGCCTGTCGTGCTGCCACAGAGCGACGTCTGCCAGGCAGTCACCTCTCCTGGCGTCCTGCGGGAGAACAGGCACGAGAGCTGTGGGAAGAATTTAACCGTACCGGTCATGCCACTAAACCTTTGTAGTTCCACCTTTTGTAACTTACAGGAAATCATAATTTGTTTCTAAAGACTCAAGATTTCTTCTAGCAGGCTTAAAGGTTTTAGCACTAGTGTCTATAACTGGCTTTATTTCTAGGCATGTAGCAAGCTTCCAAATAAAAGATGGCATAACAGTATTAAAATAAATGCACATGCTTTCAGTTTCAAAACAAGAGGCAAAAATTACACAGTGCACAGTACAACTGACACTTTATTCCTTCATGATGGGGATATATAGTATTGAAACTGCAAGAGTCACAAAAAAAAATCAAAGTGCAAACCTCTAATAGAACAGATCATGGAATGCATTGATGTTTTTGGCACAGAAAGTGGGGAACTATACACTGCAACAAGATCTTAATTTTAATGAAATGTAACACTTCTGTGTTCAGTAGTCATATTTGTGCACTGCAGAACAATACAATGTAAACCAGTGACTAACACGATTCACATGCAACTCTATACATAAAGTTACATCATACGTCCAGTTAAAACTTTCCTGAAAATACATGAGGTCCAATGATACTTTGTTCACAATCACTTAAACAAATACTATTCTGTAGGTGGTCTTATCTTTTCAGCTTCCTTATTGATAAAAGCAAAAATATAGAATCTTAAATAGTAAATTATTTTCCCCAGATGGTTCCATGTGAATGTTGACGTTTTCTATCAAAGTAATTTGGCTCTGACTTCATTGATATAATGTATAAGAAGCTGAATAAAATCAAAAGCTCATTTTTTTTTCCATATTTCACCCCCAATTTGCTGTGAACAAACAGCACTCTGTGCACTGACTTTGTTTTTAAAACTGGACATAGTGTCGCCTATGAGCTCTGTACCTACCACATGGAAATCACCGAAAAAATCAGAGCACCGTTTCACACAGTGGCATCTATTTAAGACAGAAAAAGAGTCTCTTAGCATGGAAATGACAAAAATGCAGAAATGGAAGAATTCAAGTTTATCGTATAAGGTACAGTATGCATTCACATTTTTGTCGCAGAGAGAGACACTGTATTCACATTCTGGTGAAGAAAGAAACCCGCGTATCACAGCTCTCCCTAACCTCTTAGCAAAGAGAACATCCGTGAAAGATCTATAATGCACATTGGAGCTCCTTCATTTGGACGGAGCTAAACTGATTGCTCAAAGGAAAAAAAGCCTTTGATGAGTAATTCAAGCCCCACTTCTGAGCTATGAACCACAAGCACTTCTGCACTGGCCTGCTATGTCATGCAGCCTGACAGTTGTTATCAAGCGTACTACGTGGGCAGCTACTAGTGTTCAGTGTCTCATCTCCTTTTTTGGTTTGGGATTTTATTTTATTGTTTATATTAATCAAGGCTGATGATTTGTATCAGGCATCCGAGAAAGGTTCAGGTGACAAGATGTACAGGATGCCCATTAGATGCATATGTATCACAGCAGAAATGTCCTCACAACTGAATTCTTCGTTTGGGCAACAGAAAATACAGCAAGAACAAGAAGCATCTGGCATGATTTTAGTTCTTAGTACCATACTGCAAATGCACAAACTGAAGTGCTCTTCATGTTTTTGCTTTATAATGCCAGAATAAAGAATAACGCTAGAAGCAGAGAGGTGGAGGCAATCCCTCTAAGCAGCTTAGGTAACTTCTGGCATTGGGCTAAGATGTAATTTAGAGTGTCTGTGTTAGAAGGGCATGATACCGACTGAGACTGACAGAGAGAAAGCACGTGTGATTTAGAGCACCTAAATTCTATGCCTGAAGTTAGTTTGAACGCAACTTGAAATCACCACCTGAAGGAATTTGGGTCCCTCAGCCACTCCCTTGCTCTTTCTGTGTACCAAAATGCAGCCTTGAAGGCAAGGAAATCTAAATGGCAACAGGTGAAAGAGCAACCTCTCTGTAAATGCAGGTGTTTCTCAGCTCTGAGATCCCAACTCACCTTCTCCCTCCCCTGGGGAATGAGGGGAATTCACTGTCACCTATTTCTTTCAGACACACAAAACATCAACAATGTCCACCACAAATGTTTCTCTTTTCTGGAGCAATGCTAAAGAAGAGGAGTCACCCTTGTCACTCTCTGTACCTACAGCTCCTGTTGACAGTCATCCTTCCAGCTCAAAAGAAGTTGCTCAGAGCCAAAGTGGACCCCTCAGTTTCTCCTCCCTCCTGGCACCTGCTCAAGGAGGGAGTGAGCTTAGGATAGTCGACTGTGGGTTGGGACACTTTGGAGTGAACAGCGAAGAGGGAGAATTACATAAAAAGAAGACTCAAGTAGGAGAACTGAGGCAACAGAAGGCAAAATCATTTGGGCTTAAAAAAGCTTTGCACGACAGCTCCCACGGCTGCACAGGTTCTTAACGGAGTACACCTTGCCTCTGGAAGCTCACAGCTAAATACTGCAGGGTCACTGTCTGGCACAAAATCTTTCTTCAATGTCAAGTCATTCTAAAATGCAAGATGCTTTATCAGAGTCCTGGGTTCAGCTGTAAGCAGGACAATCAGATATTTAGAAAGTACCAAGGGAAGGCAGAAAAAGAGATTCCCCACTGCAATGCTTACATCATTGGGCTGATGCATGATGGTGCATGGGAATGGTGGAAACAAAGGGGAAGCATTAGGAGAACCCTTTGGGACAGCACCCAGCCATAAAAACAGCACTTGCTGTTTGGCTGGCTAAAGAGCTTCCTTTGGGACATGCTCTCTTTTCACAGACATTATATTCACTTGTCATTGCTCTCTCCCTCGTGATACCTTGTGTCATCACAACATGCAGTGCACCCACAGAGCATCGGATGTGTGCTGGTCGATGCCGGGAGGTTTCCTCCTCATTAGCCACTGAGATGAAGTGAGAGATAGGCTGAGGAGCACCTACAGATATGAGCACTTGTGTTTCCTCCCTTATGACTGCACAAAAGAGCACGCAGGTTTCCAAAGGATATCCAAGTGTGCGCTCAGTTAATGCTGTTTGCTTTCCTGCAGACCACATTGCCCGGGCTCCCCCTGCTCGCTTCCTACTGTACCGTAGCAACGCACCACAAGTGGTTCAGGAAAGGTGGAGGAGATGTCTAGGAAGCTGATAACATGTTCAGACTATTTGTCAGCCTCTGGAGAGTTCCCACTGCTGCCTCTGTTTGGGAATTTCTCCATCCTTAGTTTACAAACGATTGAGCAAGAAGCGTGTGAATACAAGGGGGTATGCTTCACTTTACTGTGGTGAAAAAAAGCATGACTCAGTGGGTAAACATGTTGTGGAATTTGCTACAAAAAATACATTTGTTTTAACTGAATACCACAGTAAATATTCATGCAATTAAAAAAAAGAAGATGGTTATTGTTCCAAGGAAAACTGCCCCAAGGGCAGATAAAGTACAAATACCAATCTTTCAGGAAAAAATAGCTTCCCTTATTCATGAGCATAACCCAGTAATAGCTGTCCTTCAACTCCTTCTATCACCCTTTTCTTTTGAATTTTGCTAGTAAGTAGCCTCCAAAAGAGGAGAAAACAGAAAGGAGAGACAGAAATAAATAAAAGTGAACAAAGAGAATTAAAACTCCCTGTATTTTAGATTACTTTTGTAGGTTTAACTTTTCTAAAAGCATCTCAGTCTTTCATTTTTGTGGTCCGGGTGCTCCCTGGGATCTGGCCTTTTTAAAAACTCCTCTTCTGTTCTCACCAAATTGAAAGTCACGGCATTAGCAGCAAACTGGGACCTGAACTTGCAGTATGTATCTTGTGTGGCTGCTCTGCTCCCTCTTTTTCTGTCACTCAAGTTTCCCAGGCTGACATCGCCCTCCAACACTCCTGTCAGAGGAAGCTTCTTTCAAAGTTGCTACCTGGCGTCTGAAGCTGATTCCCGCCACAACTCTGCCCAGCAGCAGCGACGTGACATGGCCGAGACAGCGAGCACATCCCTTGCCCACTGTTCTAGTGTACGGAAAGCTTCCCTACCACACAAGATAGCAAGTTCATGAGCCCACTGAGTTTTCTTCAGTCCTCTCAACACCTTGCATCACTGAAAGTAAAGAGGACCGAGGAAGGAAAAAAGATGCAGAACAAGGAAGCAAGAGCAAAAAGACAGGAGAAGGGAACAGAGTAAAGACAACAGAGGTGCTTGAAATGTTGAGAATTAGTTGGTTTTCATAAAATTTTCACACAGATATGTTAAATCACTAAAGCTAGGGGTTAGCCATTATATTTGTCTTCTGCTAGCCCATGAGACTAACATACTTCAGAGTTATGTGCCCCCCAACACATCGTACATCCACCTTAAATACCATCTGCAAGGACATAATAAAAATACACAAAGCAAAAAATTTGTAAACAAGGGTTAGTAGCACAGTGGTACAGTAGATTGTCAATAAAAACAATAAAAGTGTGGATACAGATTCGTCTACCTTGTGTGTAACATTATTGCCAGGTACAAGGGAGGGACTCTGTAAACTCATAATTCCGAAGTTTTGTTAATAAGCACAGAGCAACAGGTGAGTGCCCCGTCTACTTTCTCCAGTTCTGTGTTGGCTATTGGGATGAGCATATGGTCCTTCAGTTTTTCAAATACCTGTTTAGGAAAGAAAATGGAACAGAAATCATTACATTTTACATCTCTCTATTTTCCCTTTTCTCTGAGTATTTACAGAATGAACAGGCACGGATTCACCCGCGGGCGCTAAGCCGGCTTGTCATTTGTAATCCGCACTAACATTTACAGTGTACGCGGCCTTCTGGCTTTGGGATTCACACACATCAGCACCGCAGTGAGGAGAACTGCTGCTGCGCCCAGTGCTGCAGAAGAAGCACCAGTGGCACAAGGGACACAGTAATTAAATCAGTAGCGGAGATGAGTACAGAGCCCAGGCCTCCCACCCCTCGCCATCTGGTATTTCCATGATGGGATACAACAGCCCATGCTGGAAAGCACCTGACTTCAACTCCCACCGACTCCCCGGCGTGGCCGGGATGCTGAAGCTCTCCCAGGCATGCTCGGCGCAGCTCTCACCTTTGCACTTTCCGGGTACTCCTCAGGGGCTCGGTGCAGCAGGACGTGGCCTTTGCCGGGAATGTTTAAGTAGATGCAGTTTGCTGCGGCATCATCGGGCACCGTCAGCTTGTCGTAGCGGTGGTCACTCATCTGTTGCATGGTCTGCCGGGAGACACAAAGCGCAGCTACTCAGACCAAACACCTTAGCAGCCCCACACAAATGGGAAAAGAGAGTCCTCAAAAAACAGCTAATGACGATTCCCAAGTCAGCCAGGAGCTGCTTTGCTGTGCAGCAAGTAAGGAGATCTCTTTTCATCTCTGTCCTTCAGCAAACAATCTACTAACCCGCACTGAAATGAGCAGTAGAAAACCTTTGTGAAATGGTTCCTGCAAGCGGCAGGATTAAGCCGGGCACTCAGTAAACATCGTCCATGGGGTCTTTTCCTTCAGGAATGTGCATTGGCTATGCAAAACTTCTGCTCACAGCGATGGAAACTGTAGGTGCTCAGCACCTTCAAAACAAGCAGCCATCACTCAGTATTTATAAAATGAGTGTGAATTAACACAAACAGGACAGGAACAGTTCCCAGCTTGGATATCAGCCCAATCTTCGTTCTTCTCAAGGACCTCCGTTCTGCTTTCCAAGCAATTACTCTTTCACTAAGCACCTGTGCCGGGGAGCGAGAAGGCACGTCGGCGCTAATCCTCGTTCCCAAGGGGACAACACAATAAGCTCCTCAGAACAGGAGACCTGGTGGGTTTCAGAAGTTTGATTTATAATATAGGCTCATACACAAATTTGGATCCTGGCTGGAATTTCGGAGACAGAGACTCTCAGCACACGAGAAGCCTGAGATCCCATGTTTTGGATCAAGTCCAACTTTTTAATAAAGATGGGAAAAGCCTGGAGACAAGATGCCTGACTCCCCATTGTACCGTTCCAGCTTTACATCAGCTTCACCCTGATACAGACCGAGAATAACACAGAAGTGAACACAGCTCAGAGTCAAAAACTTTAGTCCTACTGAAAGCCTAAGCAAACATGTTTCAGTTTCCCTCCTAGCTCCCTGTTCTCACGTTTTGCAAAGATGCAAATAGAAAGAAAAGGCTTTTCTTCAGCTTAAAAATACTCGCACTAATATTATCTTAAAAATAAACCAGTATTCTGTTAACAAAATCTCTCGACTAAATTCCCTTCTCAGGGAAACCCCACAGATTTACATCGCATAGCAGAGAGCAGACTGATTTTAGACACAGTTATGGTTAAATTATTTGCAAGGTCATTCATTTCTACTACTTCTCATTCATTACAAAAATACTATATAGAACTGAATTATAATGAGGATCTACAACACAGCAACAAAAGCTACAGTAAGTAATTCCTTTATAGGTCTGGATGCATTTTTCACGTTGTAGCCTGCGTCATCCACATCCCGCGGAGAACATGAAACTCACAACGACGAATGCCGTGCATTCTTGAGGAAGTGTTATCAGACTGTCATTTCTTGTTCCTTCTGAAGTTACGAAACTCTGACAAGTTCCCAAGGTCACATCTACCTCCAAAAAAGGTTAATGTGTTTTTCTGGGGAAAAATCCTTGCACCTTTACTTCACCGGATGTATTTTTATTACTGTGCTTATCATGGTTGACTTCCCTATTTATAACTTTGTTTCTGCTGTGTTGCCAAGCTGTATTTGATTCTCCTTTCCTTGATGTTGCAGACATCTAGCAGCAGGCGACACGCTTGCACCCTGTGCAACTCTGCTCCCTGGTAACCAGAGCCAGCAGACTCATCCTCTACCTGCAGCTCCTCTTTCCTCCCCTGTATAATCTTTTAAAGTCTGGATTAAGGAAACATACTTATTAAATCTGGACTGAAATCCACATATCAGTAAAGGAAAAGCCACCACGCCTGGATTTCACTCGGCTCCCAAACAGCTGTGCTTTCTCCAGTCCTTGATGGAAACAGAATGACGATATTGTAGGTTTTCTGTAGGAACAGCTCGTTCATCAGAAATATATTGTGAATCACTGTGAAACATTTCCATATGAAATTCCGAATGAATTCTTAAGCAGAAGAGTACAGACATCTCCCATTCATTTGCTTCTGCAAAATGCTGAAGTGAGAACAGCAGCAGCAAGCAGAAGTGAAGAACAAGTGGCAGGTCTGTAGCAGTGCCTCAGGAACCAGCTTCGGGGAGCTGGGGACGTGATGGCGAGGGCATGTTAGGAGGATTGTTTTCAAGATTAAAAAGCACAGAGGTAGTGGCTGAATTAATTCAGAAACAAATAAGAAAAAATGAGTGGGAAAGCGAGATGAAGCAGCACGGGAGTTTGAGTGCACAGCTGTGACAGTGGGAATGGGATCTCAGCGAGCTCAAACAACACCGCAAGAAAGCATTTGTTAGTAACTGGGGGTTTGACAATACAAGATTACGCTCTTCCTTGGTCTTAAGATAAGAAGGAAATCATATTTGCAAGGCTTCATCGTTGTTACAACTATGCCTGCACGTTGAGGTAAAATTTCAAAACCCACTTTCCTGAGAGAGCACCCAGGCATTAACACCCCAAACCTGCCCCATGGGGAGGCTCTGGATGCAGCAGAAATGCACCGATACGATGCAGTCAGATTATTTTAAAGACCCACAAGGTTTTCCAGATTTGTGTTATGTAAAGTCATTGAACAACATGTGCCTGGCCAGACAGGACTCCAGGGCAGAGAAAGAGACAAAAGCAAGGTCCTTTGATTGTATTTTCTATCAGATACACCCCAAAAATATAAATTTTTTTTTTAAATGACACGTTTACAAAGGCCACAGTGCTTGCACAATGCGTTTGCGGAGGGCTGGCTTTCTGCCCACAAAGGTTGTACGACCAGCTACCATAAGAGCCAGGCATTTCCCGCATGCCTCGTTTTTCTGGGAATTTTCTTCAGCCTGAAAAGGGTAATTTTCATTGCGCATTCTCTCAGCCCTTAGTCATGCTTTCCTTATGTTGAAGTCATTCGCATAGCCTAAAATGCCTTTTCTATAGTTTTTTTTACAGTGTGTCCTCAGACAACTGAGGTAATGGATAAGCTAAATAATCCTAAATAGGAAGCAGCATTATGCATGAAGGAAAAATGCATATGTGTTTAGGGCCTGTTATCACTGACAGGGTTAAGATGACCACATGCACTTTAAAAATGGGCCAAGCCTAGTTATGAATTCTCTCCTCCAGGATGAAGGCCCCAGCCCGAGCCCTGCTGCCATCTGGGCCCTCCTGGCACCCAGACTGCTGCAGGACAGACAGCGACCAAACCCACCACAGCTGCAACGCGCCTTCCTACCTCCAGCACCCCGCAAGCAAAACCAAACGCACAGTCAGTGCTCCGCTTGCTAACATGGCAATGAACCCTGCACTTAAAAATGCCCGTGTCATGCTGACAGAGAAGCAGGAGCACAGATTTTCAGGGTCTGATTTTTGTTTTCATTAGCCCCTGCTCCCCTGGCCCCCAGCATTTAAAAGAAAAATCAGAGCGAAGCCCAAGTCAAATGACTGTAACCCTGCACCCACAGGATCATTCCCTCACCGGGTTTCAGCTACCCTTTCCCAAATCCTTCATGCCACAGTATTCTTACAAGAAAACTATTCACTTCAAACTATTTAAGGTATTTTTTCCATCCCATCTCTTTTCCTTCTTTCCAAGCACTTTGCCATTTAGCCTGTTTTACACTGATTCTTAAGTAACGTTTGGCCTGCGGTACAGAGCAAATTGGAATATTCTAATCCAAGAGATTGAAAATTGTGATAACAGATGAAGCTACATCAAAATTTTGCCTGCAGCAATGAAAATGAAGTATTTCTCTGGTGCAGGGCAACCAACACTGACGAGAAGAGTAACTCAGCAATATGCAGCCACACCCTCCCAGGTTGGCTGGGAGTTTGGAAGGACAGTGTGCTTCTCTTCTGCTTGGAGGAAGGACCACTTGTCAGGGAACAATGTCAGGCTCATGCCCTTACACCCTTAGGGCAAAAGATGAGGACAGGCACCTGGCCAGCACATTGCTCTCTAGAGAGAGGACTCAGAGAGAAAGGTAAAATATTGCTTGCTACCTGGAAAATACTGCTGATTACCAAACCTGCCGTTTTTCAATGCCTACAGAACCTGAAAGAGCTTCTTTCTTAGTGCTGCATGACTGGGGTCTCCAGCCCTACGTGAGAGGTGACGATAACCCACTTCTGGATCCTAAGACAGGGCGTGGAGGCGACTGAGATTTGGTGCATGGTTACTGGGAACCTCAGCCCACCAGCCGTCGTACAGAGCGACAACACCTACAGCACTGCCCCAGGAGTCTGTCCAGCTCACTTTCAAACCTGTAGCAAGGCAGCTTCAGAGTTCAGACACATACTGTGTGAGCAAGCATCTTCTTTCCCTTTCTTTTTTGAACTTGGCCCTTGCCTTTAGAGACGCCCTTGTTCTTTCACTGGAAGAGACAGGGAACTCTCCAGTCGCCTTTTCCTCATCCTTCTCAATTTTACAGGCACCTATGATCCCATCTTAGTTGTCTCTTTTTCAGGTTATAGTCATAGCTCGCTCAGTTTGTCTCCTTAGGCAAGCTGTTCCAGGTATCTGTCCATCCTTATTGCACTTTTCTGAATCTTTCCAGCTCTACTCTGCCTTGTTTGGAACGAAGGGATCGTACATGCAAAGTGCACACAACAGCCAACACGCAGGTGAACCACAGCTTTAATCAGTGGCCTAACGCTGGTCCCCATTTGGTTTTCAGCTGAGCTGGCAATTTCAACAAGACCAGGATCTTATTTCTGTGGTAACGATCAGTCAGAGCACATTATTTTGTATGTGATGTTCACATTGTCACTCTCCCTGTCCCCGCTGCACATCACTTTACACTCGTCCACACTGAATTTCATTCATTGTTGTATTTGCCCTGTCTCTGTCTATTAAGTTCCTTCCTCGCTTCTTCATATTTGGAGAAACAATTGGCACTGGAGGGAGAAAGCAGCAGCCTTCGGGTTCAACACCAGAAAGCGCAGGACAGAGTGGGGCTGGCGAGCTATGCCACAGCGCTACGCGCCCGGGTGCCGGGACTCAGCCTGCCATACAAACCATGCTACGCAACAGCTTCTCAGAGTCTCCTTGCAATGCAGCAGTGCCAACAGTGACCACGAACGGTTGGCCAGGCTGACCAGAGGGGACAGAGGAGCAGAGCTGGAAAAGCCACCCATCTTGCTCGAATGTCAAGATGGATCAGAAGTGTCACCCCCAAAATGCAGACAGGCAGGAGAGAGAACAGCGGGGTAGACTCAGTAGCAAGGGGACAAGAGAGCCCCTTTGAGCAGCATAAATCACAGCAGAATGATCTAAGGCTTCTTGTCAGGTACCGAAAAGTCTGCTAGAGACATAGGATAGGATAGCACAGACCCTATGGATGAAAACTGCATTCGAGATCTATTTGAAACCAGCAGTGCCCCAGTCTGCCACAGTCAATACGCCACATCTCTTAGTCCATACAGAGCCAGAGCGTTACTTCAGCTTCCACCTACCACCCACGCTCCCAGCAGCTGGGCCTTGGGCTTCTCCTCCCTGCTGCGCCCTCTCAGTCATGTTTTCCAGAAAGCAGAGCTCTTTCAGCAACCTCTCCCACCCCGCTCCCCAGCACTGGACACCTTCTGCATCACCGCAGATGTGACGGGCACCGCGTGCCGCCTGCCCGCCCGCGCTGCTCTGAACCACGCGCGTCACCGCCACACGTCACCTGCCTGCCCGCTCTGCCCAGGGCAACCACGACCGGGGCGGGGGGGGGCAGGGAATCAGCTTAGGTCTGTGCTTGCTTTCAGAGGATGAACACGCTGTCTTTTGGAACAAGAACCCAGGGAAAGAACAGTCAAAGAAAAAAAAGAAGCAGAGGAATAGAAACATCAGTCCCCATTCACGCAAGCCAAATGACATCTCAGTCAGCCCCAACCCAGCTCCTGCGGCTGACAGCCTTGCTGGTGATGACAAACATGTATTGAAAGGGACACTCTCCTCGCCCTTAAAAAAAATAAAACAAAATACACTAATACAACAGTCTATTCTGTAAAAATACACTTTTGGGTCTGTATCTTCCAAAAGACTAGATGCTCCTGCATATACGCAGACTGAGCAGCAGCGACACTCATTTAAGCACAGTATGTTTATTACAGCATCCAATTAAAAGAAAACCACAACTAATTGCCTTTTTAAAGCAGCAGGTCATCTGTACTCAGTGAAGACCTGCGTCCTCTGAGATGCTGTACACCCCTAATTCATACAGTAATGGAAAATCTGAAGGAACTAAAGGAAAGTGCAAAGAATTTTATAAATTGACTAATTTTTCCTATCTGTAAGGCTGAGACCAGCAAAGTCATTTTTTAATTTCTATTTTTAGGTGTAAGTTGTCAATTTTTCTCTGGATTTCGCTAACCTTTCCTTGTTGCTGCATTACAGAAAAGTCAGCATTCATCTGCACTTTCTGCTAATTCCCTACCTGATGTCATCCTCTTCAGTTTATTAATATTAGTAATCATTTCCACAGCAACCCATTGTGATATCGTAAATAGAGGATTATGACTTCACGTGGGGAATAAGCAGACGCACAAATGATGATGAATTCATAAGGAAGAGGAGATAATGTTTTCATGCAAACTTGTGCATCACTAGAAAAGACAGACACTGCACAGACAACAGGAAGAGCAGCTTCGAGCCTTGTCGTGCTGCCCGGGGGTACGGGCTGCTTTCTAAGAGCACGAGACAGATGAAGTTTCCCCTCAGGTGCCCGTTCTCGAGGGGCTTCTGTGGCAGAGCTGGGAACCCCTCAGCTTTACGCAGGCACCGTAACTCTGTGCTCATGCAGGGAAACAGTACTCGGCTTTCTAAAGCTGGCACACTGCAGAGACTTCAGTTGGACAAGATAGAGTAAGAACAAAAGGCATTTAATCACAGGAATGGGGGCAACTGCCAGTGCTAGAACCACTCCTTGCACCCAAGTCTGTAAAAGCACTGCTCTGCTCGTAGCTTTGGATACAGACCAAGAGGCCAGTTGCCCAGAAGAGACTCCTTTGTATTTTATCCTTAAGATATGGTTTGATAAGCCTCCCTTCATCTCTGTTATAACAGCTGCATTTGCAATAGCATCCTTCAGGAAATAATTTAGGGGATGAATGAGCAGCTCCACTCCCAACAGAAGATATTGAATGGGAGAGGCAAGAACAAGGCAGAGCAGTCATGTGCAACTTCTCATCTACAGCAGGAAAAAAAATAAAGGTATTTGCTGAAGTCATGGTATTGCACTGCTGTACATATTCCGATACGCTCCTGACCATAACGAAATCCCATCGATTAATGAGGTCGGAGCCTGGGGTGCCAAGGACGAGCTCAAAAGTGCAGATGTCACCACCGCTCCGGGTCCTGCTGGGGCAGGTCTGTCCAGGGGACACGAGGGGTGACAAGCTCAGTTGTGCTACCTGCTCTGCCTTGCACCCTGCCTGGCAATGCCACTCAGCCCTGACATCCGCCATGGCCACGCTGCCTCTGCAGTGAGCATCCGCTCCTCTGAAACGACCAGCTGAAGTCCCAGATGTTTCACATGCAGCACCGTTATCCCAGATCTCGGAGGCAATACCCCAGACATAGCTGGCCACAGGGACTAAGCTCAGGCCATATGGTGCGATGAGTGTTCTCCAAGTTGCAGCCCTCACCCCTAGGCACCATGACGGGTTTCCTGCCTTCCTTCCAGGTCCTCTGCTCCCTTCCGAGATCCATCAGCAACCACCAGGCACCCGGCATTACCCCAGAGCTGCGGGTTCACACCAAGGCTTTCCACCAGTCCCGTGGGGAGACCCTGGGGCTAGTCCTTTGGAGAGTGCCCGACATCAGAGCCTACCCAAAGGACAACCTCATTTCCTGATGGGTCAGAGCACAACTTCATTAGCAGGAACTTGCTACAAATACAACACGTACTGCTTGCAAGGGAACAGCTGAGCTTGCCAAAGCTGGGAACAACACGTGTAACCTTCAGATCCTTTGGGATTACTACTGAGTTATTCAAAGGGTGTCAGAGAATGGTTTGACCATAGACTTAGCTGCTTAAATCAAGGACTGTGTCCACCATCTGTCACAGAAAGTGGAGGGGAATTGTGCTCTGAACCAACCAACACAAACAGCCCAAGGACAGAAATGCGGCTTTTCAAGATTTAGTACAGAGCGAGAGAGTACAGAAAGGCGTCCGTAACAGATGTTGCGTCATGGTTCCCACTGTCATCTTGCTTAGAGTTTGCCTTTGCTGCTGGAACCTGAACTGGATTATGTCCCGGGCCAGCTCCTGCTCTTCTGCTGTCCCAGCAAGACCCCAGGGCTGTGTCTCTTCCTGTGGAAAAAGCGGTGCAGAGCATTTGCCCGCAGCGCTGCCCTGTCAGCCCCCTACGCTGGGGCCAGCACCATCACAGACCAAATTCGTCCTCATTCACACTCACAGTAAAGGTCAGCGACTCCACAGTGCAGGACCAGAGCCCAAAGGTGACANGTTTGGAGGAAATCCTGGCCTCACTGAGGGAACAGAAAAATAATCCCAGGCTTTACCAGCTCAACAGCCATGGCCAATGTTCAACTATGGAATTACGCATACAGAATTATGAATGGGTTTAACTACAAGAAGGAATTAAATGCATGCTGAACACAGCAGAGGGAAATTAAAACTGATAGCCACTACAGGCTCCAGTATTTTCTGCAGTTAATTTGTCTCTTTCTTTCACCCAGTTTCCTTGAGTGCCACTTCTAAACTGCAGCCCAAATAAATATTCTCTACTTGCCAGGGCCTGAAGAGGATTTCATTTTTAAAATGTCACTTCTGATTTATGATCTGCTTCTAGCATGTGCTCTATAATCCTAAACTCTGTGCACTCATTTCCATTTACATTACACACACCGCACTAAACTCACGATCAATTGCACTCCGCCATATGTGAGCACCAGATGCAATTTCTTTTTCTATTTTTAAAGCGTTGTAAGGATACATGAGTTGCACCAGTAAGAAAATCCAGAAAAATTTCTCTTTCAAACAAGATTGGTAGTAGGAAGATAAATCCTATTTTAAATATAAAAAGTTAGCATAGCACGATGTAGCCGTTCACTTGTTGCCTAACAAGACATGCTACAGAATGAAAGCAACTCAGCTACCAGAGATGGTTAAAGACAGCTTAATCATCTCGCTTGTATGATTGCATTTCCAGACATGAAAAATGGCAACAACAAAGGAGAGGTTTAAAATAACAGGCTATCACAATAAAGGAGTGGCATGCTGGGCTGTGCCAGGCAAATGACTCGGCAGAAGCTCAGGGGACCGTACTGCCACACAGACTGCGACGGGTGACGAGAGGAGCAGCTGACAGCACTGTTATAGCTCAGCTGATCTGGTGAAATCTGGGGAGCAGCTTTTAACTCCAAGTATCAGTGTCTCGTAGAGATCCTCATGCAACTGCATTTCCACAAGACCGCAAGAAGCTGATTACCAAATGAAATTTTTTTCTTCGGAGGCAAGTGAACAAACACAGAGAAATCACCGAGGTCAAAAAGCAAGAATTCAAATGTCAAAGGAAGGTAGTGATAAGCAGCACTGCCAACCGCGCCATTTCCGAGATGGACACTTTTACCTATTTGTTCTCCGATAACTTCTCTGCAGAGATTTAGACTCCTGGAGGAACAGCCAAAGGTTCCCCAGGATGAGAGCGAGTTGGATTCAATGCACTGAGCAAGAAACACAGTCTGGGTAACTTCGTGTGTTGCTCTGACTGCGACGTGGCTGCCGGACGTAACCTGTCAGCTCGCTGGGAGCGTGCGAAGGGCATGTGCTACGGCACAACACTGCTGCTCCAGGCCAGAGTCCCGAACCTCTGCTGGCAAACCACGAGCAAACACGACTGTCACACACACGTAAACGTGCTGCTGAATGTCCAACGCACAGACACACCGAAAAGTGACACAGTTGATTTATTTTTTAAAAGATACCCACCAACAATCAAAGACTGCTAGATTATCTTGCTAATTACTGTTTTCTTTTAAAAATGTATCTGCTTTTTACTGTACCTTGATTAATGCTGGTGTTTACTTGACAGCTAGTTACCAGTGACATTTAATCAGCTTATCTAAAAAATATTTTTGGCTACAATAGCTAAATTGATGCACTGCAACAGGACTCGCCAAGCTGTGCAAAAGGCTTTAATCAAACTGATGAGTTCTCAGATTAGTCCTGGCTCAAGTTCAAATTGCAGCTCTGAGCAACCACTAGTGTACTTGAATTTTGCTCATGTTTATAAACACTCTATACAGGAGTAGGGCTGTCTCGATATCTGCAAACTTCATCAGGCCGCTGCTCACGAGGCGTTTCGAGTTGGAGCCTGAATATTTGGGATAGTGCGTATTTCCCAGGGAAAGATGCAGGGCACTTTCCATCCCAGACTAAATCAACCTCACAGCATCAGGACCATCAGACCTTTCCAACCAAAACCACTCGTCATAAGTTTCTCAGGGGAGAAGACAAGGGTGATAAGCTGAGAATGTGCTCCCAGAGCTTCACGTAGTGATTTCTAACAAGAGAGTAACTTTGACAGCTTATTGAAATGAATGAGTAAGCTTCAAGCCACTTCAAACTACGCGGGAAGTCGAGGGACTGTTCTGTTTAAGAGCTCCCCTAAGCTCACAGGGAGCAATCAGGCTGCTGTCCTATTCCCTTCACTGCTGCCAGGCTGCACATCTAGGCCAGCAAGGACTGCAATTCCCTGGCCTTCATAATTCAGGCCATGTCCAGCAGGGGAGATTCTGAGATTTGAAATGTTGGTTTCATCTTAGCTGGGGACTGAGCCATTTTAAATCTTGAACTGTCACAAGATAAAAAAACCCAAACCCCCACCGAATCTCTGCTAAGCTCTGATAGTAAAAATGATGCTGCTGGGAAATAAAAAGTCATAGGATTATGCCCATGAGGAAAATATGTAAGATTTGAAAAGCAATGAAATGTCGCAGCATGGCAGTAAGGACAAGAAGTCTCTCAGGCCTCCATCTTGCAAATATTTAAGGGTGTTTTAAAGTAATAAATATCACTAGCTTACCAAAGCCGAGGAGGTGTGCAAGACATGCAGGATGGCTTCCTAAGCTCTTTGGGGGCCAGGGATGTTGATTTCAGAGTTATATACTATTTCTGTTGTAAATGTTCTGCCTGGCACAGATTCAGATCAGTAGCCTTGGGCACCAATAGCGGTGCTGTTCTTAAAAATAATTCATGCTTTAGAATCAGGGCAAGAGACACAAGTTGGGCTGTGTAAGTTGCATTTAAACTGACTGGATTTCAGAGAGCTTTCTCACTAGTACAGCAGAGCTACCTCTACCCCTCCTTGTTTACTGTAAGGGACACACAGCTGGCTTCCTCCATGTGGTAGTGATCATGTTGCAACAAGGAGGCTTCTGCAAAGCTAAAGAGCAAAGCCTGCACTTAGGTTCTTATTTATTGGCAAAAGAATCAGTATAATCATAAGCTGAAAAATTAGGACTCGCTGCCACCACTGAAAAGTAAATTTTGGTTTAACCTCTGAAAGCAAGTCCTGATAAAAATGTGTAAGACACTTAGCTGTAATGCTTTCAGATGTGCTCTGGCTTACCTGCATCACAAACCAAAGTGTGCAGGGTGGTAAGTCCTAATTTATCAAGAGAGACAAACTCCCTCAATCTTTGCTTCAGGTAAAGTTTCAGTCGCACTTTGCTCTTTTGGTGTCCCAGCTCAAGTTTCTTGCGAAGTGTCAGTGCCTGCAGCTGTGCTACCATGCAGCAGCAGAGATGCTGGTCTCTTGGGTGGGCTGTCTCATTGCCCACGTGCAGAATGAGATTCCTGGCCTGAGCTGTCTCCGTGCCTGCATCTTCAAAAAAGCTGAATTTGGTAGATTTGCTCTGAATACACCCAGCAGGCAGGAAAGCTGCCGAGCCCAGTGCAAACCACTGAGGATGATGGTGGTAGTACAGGGCTGACCTGCTACACAACGGATTGCTGGTTTGGAAGTCTGCCAGTGAAGGGAGACCCAGATTCACGAGGCCCCTTAGCCCAAGGGTTCAAACCCACACCTCCCGCTCTAAAGGAAAATGTTCAGACACTCAAATTATCAGTGAGGCTGGGGTGAGACTACTCTTCCTCCTTTCTGCTGAAGCCACGCTGTTCTAAGACCCTCATGGGACCAGAGGGGAAAAAGCATGACCAGGAAGGAACTAGACTTTGCAGCCAGGCGATGGAGGAAGGAGGGACAAGAAGTCCTGGACTCTGGTCCCTGAGGCTGGAGTTACTGACTGATTTTATCCAGAAAGCCTACACTGCAAAATGCGTACACAAGTCATCTTTGCAACAGGGATCAGACCCCTCTCTCCTTCTTCATGCCTAAACTTTTGCTTTCCCTCTGGCAATTTTAAAAGCCCACGTTTCTTCATGGCAACATCTGAAGTGAACATCTCCTACTGCTCTGATGATGTCTCCTTCCTCCCTCCTATTACCAAATTATCACCTTCTTAGTCAACAGAGCTGTAAATAATAACCTGCATAATCCATTTGAACCTGTATAATCCATTTATTTCCTAAAGGTAGCTAAAGCTAAATTAACATTCCTGTTGTCTTGCCTGATTTAAACATTCTTTATGGTTTGCACATACAGGAGATCCTGAGAAGTACCCATTTCCTCTTTCATTGATCTATATCTGTTTTAAAATTCCAGCATCCTTGAGCAGAGATTAAAAATGAAAAACCCACGTTTGTTGTTTTGAAAATTTCCATATGTGCTTTACCTTAAGGGCTTTCTGTGCAGCTTCACTTGATCCAATTGCAATCAAGTTTGGTCCAGCCATGCTGCAAAAGCTCTTCAGATGCAAAGAATCATGAACAGGGACTGTGGAGACAGCATAGTCCTGTATGGGAGCAAAGAATAGTTGCTGTAAGTATTTTTAAATTGTCCTAGCTCCATAATTACATTGAGACATTCCACAATTAATTTTACTCTCTGCAAATTAACAATAGCAACATATCTCAGGGCACAGTGTCAACTGCTTAGGTATGACATACCCCTCTGGACCATCTTGTCTTGTCTGGTGCACTGGAGTAAAATCCAGAACATGTTTCAAATGTTACTATTGTTGCAACTGTAAAGAAATACATTAAAATGTATGTATGTACCTAAAACCTCTCCAGGGACCATCAGCAAAAACACATTGTCAATACATGAGAACATTAAGAATGTAAATGTTGATACGTTCTCAAATAATAAGAGCCTCCCACTATCCAAGTTACTTTCATGCAGCGATCTCACATTTCAGATCCGACTTCAGCATCTGTCACTTTACAGAATGCTCAAACCTTTCCAGTAACTTGTATCTTTTTTTTAAGTCCTAAATAAAGCACTTGAGTACGACAAACGTCTTGGCCAGTGTAATTTTTAAATTGGTTCAGGGGATGACAGCTTATATTTCCTGTGGCATGAATGAATCTACAAACCTTGAATGTGTCAGCCAGAATTTCTGCACCACGTTGATTTGTCCGCCTGGAAAGACCCACAAAAAATTCTCTGCCTGGAATGAAAAAATGAAGGGCAAAACAATTACAGCTTTTTTTTTGTAAGCCATCCAAAAAAACCACCGCATCAGCTTCTTCATCAGCACACACACATTTAAAAACAGGCCAGCTTTAGAGTCATTCTGAAGCAATCTTCATGGGTATAATTTTCTATCTTTCTTTTCTCAAGCTGAATAGTAAAGCTGAAAACTCAGCTTAGAAGAATGCAACCTGCAATTGTGAGCTGATAATTTAAAGCAATTATCTTTTTCCAGAAGACACTTTTCACCAGAAGCATAAATAGCTTCCTCTTCCAAAGCTCTGCAATGGTCATGGAGTCAGGAAAGAGGACAGCTGGGCTGGATTAGTACGGCACTGATCGACCATTTCCCTCTCCCTCTGAGACTTCCTCTGGTCTCGAAGGCAGCTCTGCAGCCACCGGCATCCTCCAGCTCCAGAGGAAATCAGCACGGGATCTGCACTGCATTAGCAAGGCCTCCCTTCCCGGTCTGCCTCTTCTGAGCCCCCTCTTCCCCCGGTGAACTGAGGCAAGCAGCCAGACTACTGTGATGCTGATCAAAACAAACAGGCTCATTCAGCACAAGCAGGGAGCGAGCATGTGCGCAGCCGATGTGAGAAAATGCCTAATGGGTTTAATGACATAAAAAACACAGTCAGTATCTTCATCTTTGAAGTCAACCATGCATATAAGGTGTCTAGCACACGACATCTGGCAGGCAACTCCACCAATTTCTCCATAAACTAAAACTGCATTTTTTGCATTTGTTTCATTCAACTAGTGACAACTGCCTGCATCAAGCCTTTACAAGTCCTGAAAATGAGTCTGCTGAACGTGGCTGCTTGTAATAAGAAATCGGAAACAACTGCAGGCAGTTGACTACTGAAAGCATTTTTCTTATTGGTACTTTACAAGCTAAAATAAAATTTGTATGCACAGTGCTGCTCTTTGTGCTGTGTGTACTGCTGCTTCATTTATTCAGGCATTAGGCAGGGCATCAAGGGTTGCATTGAAAATTCATCTCTCACCTACCTTCGTGACATTTAGTAAACAACTGATTTAACAAACCGCACGAACAACATTTTATTACGCAGATGACAGATAACACGCAGTCTTCACGGCAGTCAGAGAATGTAAACAGCAAATTCACTACCACTATACCTGTAAATAAGACGTCTCCGCCATCCAAGGTTGCATTTTCATCTACCATCTCTACTATATTGAGGTTGAGACTTTCAAGTACTTTCTTCATGGCTTCAACCTGTTTAAAAGAAAGGTGTTTAGAATGTGTTATACCATTGAAAAACAAAGAACTACCAGAAATACGTATTGTTAATAAGAATTAAAGTCCTTTAATGTGCCTTCGGCAACATGGACGGCAGGGTCCTTTGCGTCCCTGCCCACTGCAGTTCCCCAGCTCTCTCCAGAGGTCTTTGTGGTCTGGAGGAGATGGAGTGTCAAGTGGCAATGATTGGGCTCTTGCTTTTCCATGGGAACCACACAGCATCCAGGGGAGACAGACGAGGGGTCCAAAATGCATGTTAAGTCTGGTCCCTCTGCACAGGAACACCCTTTCTTGCAAATCCTGTCCCTTGGATTTGAGCAGGAACAGGTACCAGCAGAGGAGTGACTTTCTCTTCTTCCGCACTGCTCAGATACAAGACGTGGCTCTACCAGCCATGGAGGTGGCAGATCTACCCCAGGCCTCTCTTCAGTCAGGGGGAAAAACAAAAGTCCCCCAAATAGTAAACGTTCACTTTCTTTCTAGTTTTGCACCTTTGCTGAGCACTAGTTCTCCTTGCATTTTTGAGCTACCCTGCTATAGAACTACAAGACACTTCATGCGTATGTGCTGTGCGGCTGGCTGCTCGCCGCGAGAGCCGCACGTGTCGCAGGGAGCCTGGGGCTGCCAGGCCCGTTTCCTGCTGAAAGGAGCTCGTCCCTGGGGCGGGGAAGGCAGCTTCAGGAGGTTTCCTCATTCCCATTGAGGGCTGCTGAGGATGCTTAGAGCAGAACCTGCTTCTACAGAGGCTCAATCATCGGCCATCCATAAGAGGGGCTAACGCTCGCTACACTCAAGCACCATCGTCTTGGTGCCTTGGCAGCCAAAAGAAGCACCTACATGTGGCCAACCAAAAGTTAAAGGCTACAGCTTGCAGAATGGCAATATAAATATGAGTTCATCCATAGAAACCTGTGAACCTGATCCCACACCGCAGCTTCTTTGTGTTCGGTGAAACCTCCTCACTGTGGTTAACCAGAGGTGCCCTGCAAGCATTAATGAACATGGAAGATGCAGTGAAGACCTGTCAGACAGCTCTGATTTTTGCATGTCCTACAGGTCTTTTATCTGTTTCATGTGACAAATTAAACATTTCTAGAAGAAACACAGGAAGCTAAAGAAGGTGACACAGTACTTGTCTTCCAGCACCATATACTAACTGGAGCTACTCTAGCAGCCCTACTCTTGGGCTCTGCCAAACTATACCTGTCATGGCAGAGAAAGAAGATGTGATGGTGACAAGTCCTTCACCCTCACGGCAGCAGCCTCAGAGCAACAGCAGCACATGCTTTGGCTGTCATACCTTTCTAAGAGCAGTGCTGGCTTCAGGGAATAAGGGAGAGGGCAGATGTGATCCACCTAAGCCCCCTTTTCCTGCTTACTTTCCATGACTCGGCTATGTGGCATTTGTGAGTGATCTCATCAACCCCAAAGCCCAGGCCCAAAAGGCAAGAGGTCTCCATGGGCTGCCGGGACAGGTGACGTAGGTTTATAAGAGATACACTGGGGGCATCATCTTATCCAAGACTGATCTGCTCTCTGGAGGTTCCTCTTTGCCTCTAGCACATCCTCGCTCTGCAGTCACCTTAATGAAAAAACCTTGGACAAGCACACTGTTAAAGTAGGTGCCTCAGTTTAAAGTCAAATGGAACGAAGGCAGGTCTTTGTGCCACCTCGAGAACACTGATGGGTTGTGCTGCAACACAGAACTGTACCTGAGAGCTTCCTGAGATCCTCCCCACACAAAATCCTATCAAAGGCTTTGGCACACAGCCTGGAGCGAGCCTGCAGCATGCCCTTTACAATTATTAACATTTCTTTTAGCTCCTCTGTCTTTCAGTTGATGCTAAAATGACTTCAGGCTGAAGCTTGGCACTCAAGAGTCTCCGGCCTAGTAGTAAGGCTTCATCCTTCTTAGTCTTGTTGCTGTATCTCCAGTGATCTTTAAAATTAGATTTATAAGGAGGACTGGACCCATTTAAAAATAAATGGTAAACAGCTGAGTTAATATTGGAAAACCGACTGTTGCACAAACACAGTAACATTTTGTAACATCCATGTGTGATAGCAGAAGGGTTTCTTTTGCCTGGGAAGCCCGGTGGTTTTTACTGTGCAAGTGCTACGTGCTTCAGAGCCATAAGACGCCAGAGAAGAAAATCATTGCTTAACACGGGTAACAGATTTGTGGCATTATATAAGAAGGTTCGCAATCCAAGAGCACGTAGACTCACTGTTTTGTGCTGACACGAAACAGGCAAGCGAACTCACGGCTGGGACGTCCTGATGCACAAGTACACCAGCCACATGCAATTAGAATAAATAAATATACCCATCAGATGGGGTTATTTAAGGCAGACGGCCAAACCACAGGAAAAAACAGGATCCCCCAGTCTGTTGTGTGGTCACCTGTCTCCAGCTAATCCACCACCTCCAGCAGCTTCCAAAACTGAAACACAGAGAAAGTCCTTTCAGCATACGTGCTGCTGATCGGGTGCTCCCAGCAGAAGCTCTCTGGGCTTTCAGAGAAAGCCAAGACAGCGGCTGCCCTCGCCAAGCACCCACTCCCCATGCTGGTCCTGTCTTCCTCCCTGATACCATGTCCCCACCAGTCTGGAGCACCAGCAGAGCTGCAGATGCTGCTGCAGCAGAGGACCGTCCTACCTGCTTTCTGTGGTGAGAGCCAAAAGCAGAAGCTTCTCTGGACCACAGAAGAACACCTGAGAGAGTGAAGAGGTGTAAAACTTGGACAGCCTGCAGAGAAGACATGAAGGTGCCTCATGTGCTGCAAGGCTGCCTGCAGACCTAACAGGGCCAAGAACTGTGCAACAAGCATCACAAGCCAGCAAGCTAGGCACGCTGGCTGGAAATTTGTGGCTGTTAACGGGTTAATAAACTTCCTCATACGATCATCAAAGTTGGAAAAGATCTCCAAGATCATCAAGTCCAACCATCAACCCAAAACCACCATGCCTACCAAACCATATCCCAAAGTGCCACATCTACATGGTTTTTGGACATCTCCAGGGATGGTGACTCCACCACCTCCCTGGGCAGCCTGTTCTAACGCCTGACCACTCTTTCAGTAAAGAAATTTTTCCTAATATCCAATCTAAACCTCCCCTGATGGAACTTGAGGCCATTTTCTCTTGTCCTATCATTAGTTACTTGGGAGGAGAGACCAACACCTGCCTCACTACAACCTCCTTTCAGGTAGTTGTAGAGAGTGATAAGGTCACCCCTCAGCCTCCTCTTCTCCAGACTAAATA
>Ga0065711_1033161_pt1 | contig 25985 bp, 11 predicted proteins | sample Hoacrofraction12_FD_59098 | JGI IMG/M metagenome (GOLD analysis project Ga0065711, IMG submission 59098) | Hoatzin crop microbial communities from Cojedes, Venezuela - Epithelial fraction 12 v2 (version 2) | ecosystem: Host-associated > Birds > Digestive system > Esophagus > Crop | place... | reverse complement strand
TCTTTCCAGTGGTGCCCAGTGACAGGACAAGGGGCAATGGGCACAAACTGAAGCAGAGGAAGTTCCAGCTGAACAGGAGGAAGAACTTCTTCCCTCTGAGGGTGATGGAGACCTGGCCCAGGCTGCCCAGGGAGGTTGTAGAGTCTCCTTCTCTGGAGATATTCAAGACCCGCCTGGCAGGGTCCTGTGCAGCCTGCTGTAGGTGACCCTGCTTTGGCAGGAGGGTTGGACTGGGTGACCCACAGAGGTCCCTTCCAACCTCTACCATTCTGTGATTCTCTAAAGGGAAGTGGATAAAGAAAGCATTGGTTAATCTCTAATGCTAGTTGATACTTATAACATGTACCAATCCTAGTGTTTGTGTATGTTATGTGCCCTGATAACATGGTTCTTGTATAGTTCTTTATCCTAAGGTAATGCAGATGTTGTCTGTTAGTAATATATAACTTTTTATTATGGAGGAAGTTCTTTTTTCTCCAATAATTTAAGTTTAATTGTATACCCAGCCAAGTCTACCCTCATTAAATGTTCTATCAGTGGTAGAAGATCTGTTTAAATCAGTTTTCTTGTGGAATTTGGGTAACGTGAATTGTGTTGTTGCACTGAACTGCAAGCCAAAGGCTGAACAGGTGTCTAAACAGACTTAGTGAGTAGTAGGTGTTTCCCGAGTGTTCTTGCTTGTCTCAGTGTATCATCAGTTCATGCTGAAAAAACTGATGGAAGCTGACTGGAGAGTCTGGGTTTTGGGAGGGTTTGCTTTTTTTTATTTTGTATTAAAACTGGTTATTTTTGCTCTTCCAGTGGCACTACCACTTTGCTAACCTTACTTCACATCTCTTGTTTAAGTATGAGATATTGAATTTCTGTATTTTAGATTTGTAGTCTTAAACTTTATTTTTTAAGTGGCACTGTGGTAATCCAGTGTCAGAATGAGCAGTTCTGTTCCTTGAAGCGCTCTGCAAAATGAAAGCCTGTTTTATTAGTCCTCTGTTAGGGTCTTGCTATTCAGGTTGCTGATATGCTTGACTGCTGAAAGTGATGACCATTAAGCCCTTTACAAAGAAGCTCTTTGAAAGAGCTGGTGGGCTTTTCAGTATTAATTCCTAGTCAGAACACTTTTAATAAACATCATGAGTAAGTGTATATGGGGAGACAGACTTCATTAAGTGTTTCTCCTGACTAGTATGTTATACTATATATAAAGTATAATAGAATCAATATAATGAAATAAAAACTACAAGTTTGGGAGGAGGGCAGTTTTAGTAGGGATTTACCCTTGAAATTCTTTATTTCCTTGACAGGCATTTATAAGAAAGGGATCTGAGGTCCCTCTCCTAAGGAGTTAAGCTACTGCAATGAAGAACTGTTCTTCTTTGACAGAGTTGTTGTTCTGGACTTTCAGGCAACCAGAGTGGATCATGTAGTATGTGTGGAAAAAGGGAACATCGGGGTACTACAGAAGTGTGATTGCAAATCATGGAGTTTCCTGGAGCTGGTTTTGTAAGGGGAGGTTCCTACAGCAATCAACCTCTTTGTATGTACACTGTGTACATTAATTCTGTTTGAAATCACATTGAAATTAAACAATTTTCATAAAAACCTTGAAATCCATGTATGAAATGAATTTCAAAAGGAAATTCTGTAAATGGTGTCTGACTTGCTCTCTTCTTTATTTAATATTTATATTGTATGTGCAATAAAAGCGATTTAGTGCTTTTCAGCAACTTCAACATCTGGCCGGCTTCCAGCATGTTTTCTCTAGCCAGTGTTCTGGAATAGGTGGTGATTGTATATCTGTATAAGTGATTAAACACATTCTAATTACAAGTGAAGCTTAACAGGGTTTTTCTTTATAGTCCAGGACAACGTGTTCCTCATCAGTGTTCTTTAATAACTTATCTATTTCTCCTTCTCTTCCATTTCATTTCTGTTCAGGACATTTTCTGACTCTGCTGACCACGTTAATCTTCAATAGTGCCTGAGAGATTTTGCTTGTCTGCTCCTTTGGCATAGTCCTAAATTAGTTTCGTTCACATTTGTTCACTATATAGCACTGTATTTAATAGGACCATCTCTGTTCTTCCAAGATAATTAGTATTGCAAGATAGTCTTTTCTGTGACTGGCGACTTCAAGTTGGAACGTTTGTTGGCATGATGTTAGTTTTTTCTTCCTTGCTACTAATACACAGAACATTTTGTCAGCAAAGCCGGTAGTTTGACTCTGCTCTTCCTGTACTGACAGATTGCCTGGTGGATGGATAGTTAGATTCCATATTCTTCAGTAAAGCTCAAACAAAACAAATAATTCAATTCCCATATCGATGCTGGGCCCCTTCCACATTTTATCCAGGCTGGGCAGATGTAACTCTTTAAAGATAGCTCACTGGGGCTTTTATTCTTTGTTTTCTTTTTGTTTTCTTTCCTTCCCAATGAACCCTTTTGAACATTTGGGAGATCATAGCGGTTATTTATTATCACATTTAAAATAACATTTCCCAACAGTAACTCATTCAGGCTTTCACGTCATCATACTTGTTGTTGTATCTCCCAACTGCCATTCCTCAGCTCCTGGAAGAAGACTCTGGGTGGCCAAATATGCAAGGATATGCTTGCCTACTCACTGATTGGTTGGTGATTTATTGAGCTGCTGTCCTACACATGCCTTCATTGTAAGAAACTGGATTTAATGTTAAGATACGTGTTGAAACAGCTGGTTGGGAGACCCAGCAGCTATAAACACTTCTATCTCTTATATCAATGAATGGCTCCTCAAAGCTGTCGTTAACCTGTTGCGATAGCAATGCATCCCACTCAGATTCTGGGAGAGTGCCACAGTGGATTGTGCCAGTCATCTCAGGACAAATTAAAACATTGACCATCTTGAATGGAGCTTTTTCCAGTGGGAAAGGAGCAAATATATTGCAGATTGCAATGGAAGATCCAGGGGAGGAGAGAAAGGAAGCAGGATAGCAGAAAGGCAGGTAGGGCCACAGACAATAGTGTTATCCTACTACACAGGGCTTCCTATGAGGTCTTTTCAGCATTCATTATTCTTTTAAGTATTTTGCTTCTCAGTGCAATGCTGGCCTTGGTACATTCCTTTCCAATTCAGACATTACTATGATTAGCATTACATGAATTTTTCCAAGTTCTGATCTCTTCTGCTTCTTACTACCCTAGTGCTCTTTCAGTATTCCTGTACAATCTGAAGAAACTCATGCTCAAATTGCTTTCCTGGAGCACTGCTGAGAATGAGGGCCTTAAGCTTATTTTGTTCCCATGTTTTTTCAGCTCAGATGGGTCTGCCTGATCACGGAAATTCTTTTACTTTGTTCTAATGCCCTCTTTACTATTTCTCCTGCTACCCTTGAAACACTCAGACCACCTAATAGAATATTGCCCTCTTAATAGAATTCATTCAGACTCAGACACTAAGCTTGCTTTGAAAGTGATGTGTTGTAGACCCAAAGATGTTCCCCTTATTTCATATATGTGCTGAGGCACAAAGGTAGAGCTATAGAATATTTGTGCTTATTATAGGTAGGTAAGGTTGACACTCTGTTTGTTATTTATTTGGTATGTATTGTAGTGATCAGGAGCTCTGGTCACAAGTCATTGCCCACTAGGAGTAAAATGAGAATTTTCTGGCTTCGCTCATTTAGAAACCTGCCAGAATTTAGGTTTTCATAGTGGAAACATCCATATGTATGTTTCAGGATGATTTTTTGTTTCTTACGGAAAGGTTCATAAAAGATTGCATGATTTGTTTTCAAGATTACAGGAATATGCTGGCTTTTTCTTACTTCTCTTTCTGAAAGCCTTTAGCTCCTATTTACATTAGAGCAGATGCTTGAAATTTAGTAACAAGGTCTCAGTTGTATTTGGCATGTGTGTTTCAATGAAGAAAAAAAAAGCCAGAACACCAAAACTTAAAAACATTCCTAGTCTGACCAAGTTGCAAGCCATAAAAAAGGTTTAAATTTTGCTGCACTTCTTAAAACAATCATTATGCATGGATATGGGGGGATGAATTTAGAAAGCTTTGGCTAAAGGCCGATCTTAACTACTATAGCAACTTGAAATACTAGGTTTTGGATCATTACTTAAGATGCTCATGGTATGAGGACTCCACAGTTTTTCTTCCAGAGCATGCAAGCAAGTTGGGGGTTTTTTGAGATAGTGGGTTCTGGTGTCAGTTTTTATGCAGTAATACCCTGGAAGATACTGTGGAGGATATGGACTCTCCCCTACCCTGTTTGGAAACAAGTTGTGAAATAAAGTAGATTTGCAATAATTTTATGGTGGAGTTTAGATAGAGATGGTTTTTGCAAAGGGAAATAACTGGGGTTTTTTTGTTTCTATAACAAGAGCAATACATGTGTATAAGTAGAATATAGAAGAATCTGGATTAATGATTTCTGGCAAGGATCACATATCTGCTACCAGTTAGCAGCAGAAGTCAGTATTGGGAAGGCCTTGCTGGAAGGTAGGACAACTGTATTTTGAAAGTACTTAGACTGACTTAGCAGCTGCAATTGTACAGTGCTGATGACTTTCTCTACGCTGGTGCTGGCTATTTTTTGTGGTTTACTTATGTTTTATTTCACAGAATGTTTGGAGACAGACCCTGCAGGTAAGATGAAATGCAGATTTCTCTCAGCATGCCCTCTTTTTCTGTAATGAAAATTAGAATGAACAGAACTAGAGGAACTGAATGTTTGATAGTTGGAACTTTTAGACCAAGGGCTAATCCTCATGTACAAATTAAACTGCTCAGACAGATGCATTTGTGTTTTCTGTGTGCACTGTGTCACCATACTTCCTTGCATGGAGATTCACTGGCAGAGCTATACAAACTTAAAGGAAGGCTCAGTAACTGTTCTGAACTGCTCAATCATGTTCTTCTACCGGCACTTTTGTAAAGTCCCATTGACTTCCGTAGGACTCCTTGTGAGAACAAGAACAATCCGCTTTTTAGTGCAACAATGAATACTGATGTATTCAATGTTACTTTCAACTCTAGTCTTTCATTCATAGAGGAAGAGAGAACAAAAATTAGAAAACAAAATCAAATTAATTTAAGCATATTGGATGCTTTTTGAAATTCACCTGGAATGTCCTGGAATGTCCATTCATCATGATCATGACTGAATAACCAAACTAAGAAAGCTGCTGCTTCTTAATTTGATGCAAAATTATGATTTATTACTCTGGTTTTAGTAATGCTTAAATCTAATGGACATTTCTGCATGACAAATCATTCATCTTCAGAGTAAAATTAGACATGTTGTTCTTTCATGTAGAACATTTCACAGCAATTCATGGAATACAGAAATCTTGTATCACTAAATAATTGCCAGAACACTGGCTCCATATATCAGTTTAAAGAACACGTGTGGATATTAATGTTTTAATAAAACATAGTCTCCTGTTTGTAAAATTATGTAAAAATTTTAATTTGACCTAATCAGTCTGTAAACTCCATTTTCCTTCATGCTTATAAATTCTATGTCACAGATCTGAAAAATACATATAATGATGAATAATCGTATTGTTTTTCCATTCATAGTATGTACATATAGGAGTAGTATAAATGTTAACAAGGTATGCTTACACCGTAGGGAGAAGAGTAGTAGGTAGAGTACTACCGTATACTACATTGGTAGGTTACATGGCCCTTATATACATGCTCCACCTTTAATTAATTTCAGTCTATTAACTCAGCCTGGTACATATGTTTTTTAATCTGGAGTGCAGTGGAATGAAGATTTGCAAGGTGCCTGACATCTATAATAAAATACCTTAAAAAGAAAGAAAAAAAAAAAAGTAGGGTGGGGTTTTTTTATTTGTTTAAAAAATAGATATTTTAGTATTGCTACTAGTCATTTGCTTCCAGGCAGCTCTTTACAGAGATCTTCCTGAATAATCTCTTAGTACAGTCAGCTGTAAAGGTCTTGATGCTACCGCTTTAACATAGCAACAGAAGCTCCATGGATTTCATAAAGGAGAATCAAGTCTTCAAATGTTCTGATTCTAATAGGTATAAGATGATGTACATTATTCCATAGATTTCTGTGGAAGTCTGGTTGCTTTATTATTCTAACATTGTTGTAGTAGCATATGTTTGAATCTACTTCTAGGCTCTTTTAGTCATCAGAAAAACTTCAGGCAGACGGTGTTCTAATTAAACCATTTGCCATAAACTGAGCTAATTAATCCTTTGGTGGTGGGATTAGGCATTTGTGTTAAAACTGGGGTTTACAGAACACCTCATGCTTCAAATGTTCATACTCTGGCCTATCTCCTCCTTGTGCACAAAGTAATTTATTGTTAGTAGTAGTGCTATGCAGTTACATAATAGTAGTATCAGGAGGCCAGCCTTGGGACATCTTTTATTGAGTACAGTGCTACAGAAGGGTCCCTACAGTGAGATGTGGGACAAACAAGACCAATCCACTGAGAAGCTGGTCTGGCGTCTAGGGTCTCTTTTCATGGTCTTGGACAGCAGAGAGTATGGGAATCAGAGTAATCTCTGAATGAGGTAAGGGACAGTGATTTGGTGATGATCTGCCTGGTTATGCTGTCAAGAGCAAGTGTCCCGCCAAAGCTAATACAAATATAAGTGGTACAAGAATTGGACCAAGTGAAAGGATGTTGGTTAGAAGGCAGTTAGTTAGTCAGTCAGCTGATCTCCCACCCCAGCTCCTCTCACCACTGACTACTCCTTATTGAATTGTCTTCCTTTGCACCACAGGCCATTGTTCATTGATGCCGCTGAGTAACAGTGTGATCTGGCCAGAACAGGTTACCTGGACTCTGTCTTGCTACTGGGATCAACAGTAGGCTGTGGTGATGAGATGTGTGCGCAAGTGGAAGGGATCTGTGCTGTGTTCCTCTGGTATGGGGATCTTGGCTCCATGCAAAAAGCAGTATCTGTGAAATTCTGCATCTAACTTAGTTCTGTATTTTCCGCATTTTTCTGTTTCAGCATTCAGTGTTATTTTGGTGTGTTTGGTGAATTGATCTAATTATTTTACATAGTCCTGTTAGTTTCAGGCCAAGAGTTTAGATATCCAGTGAAGTCACATTACTACGTTTTTGTTCTTTGAAGCTATTCAATTCATTTGGACAATGAATTTTTGTCTTTGGTGTCAACAAGGCAGTAATTTTGAATGGAAGTTGGGAATCTTATGCCACTATTTCGTTGTTAGTGCTTGGTTGAAAGCCACAGGTATGGCAAGGTTCTAATAACTCTTGATAACAAAACAGCAGCTCAAGTGAGAGGCTAGAAAGATAGTTGAAAAGTAGGTGAAATAATTAGCTGTCTGAGAGTTGATCTGGCAAAATCATCTCAGGATAACAAATAACTGCTACAGAAAACAATACTTTATGTGCAAGGAAAGGTAAAACAGTAACTACTAACTAATAGTTGTTACAGAATCCCTCACAGTTTGGACATAAGCCTGATTTTACTGTTTGCCATCAAAACAGTTGCATCTGTTACAGGGGGCTCTCTTCCTGGTGGCACACACTGCCTTTCGGGCCAGTCTCTTTTTTTTAATTCCTATAGCTTTTTTAAACAAATATATTTTGGACAAAATTATTTCTTCCCCCAAAACTTTTTGTTCTTTCTTATCCAGGATGTAATCTTGTGTTTCCTCTTAATTAAACTGTTATTTCACTTCTTTGGAGATACAGATGTCTTTGTTAGATCAGCTGTTGTCATCTGTACTAGTCTACTTAAAAATTCTGTGCTATAGCAGAAAAAAACTTCTCTGTTCCTTCCCCTTTAGTATGATATTGTGCATGTTTCAGCATGAATTGTTTTCTTCACTGAACATGCATGTTTTATACCACAGAACATACTGATACAGGGACAAGGTGCCCAACCTTTCTCATCTGAAGTGGGGCAGATGCTTCTTCCCCTAAGTTCATTCCTTTTAATATAGTGAAAAATATCCCAGGATGGATATACCCTGCATCACCTGAGAGAGGCTGAAACTTTTTTTTGTGTTATTACTCTCCAGTGGAGGGAATAGGAAGGGAAAATGGCCAATACTTCTGGAAGCTGTTCTGTGCCTTCTGCAGAATCAGGCAAAGCTCCCTGATTGGTGCTTTTCAGGAAGGTAGAATCATGTGGGGATCAAAAGATGATTAAGAGCTTTAGTGGAAAAGCTAATGAGCAGTTGGAGGGGGTTTTCTAGACTCAGTAGATGAATAGTTAGCTGCATGAATTACAGGAGGAGATATGGTCCCAACTTTGCAAATGGTACAGTGCAAGAAATCTATCTGACCGGGATTAATATTGTCAAGAGAGTTTTTCAGCACCTCTGGACACTCTGTGATCTAAATTCCTAGTGAATATGTTATTGCCTACCACTGATACTAGGATTGTCATGCTCAAATATGAGCTATTGTATTTGAAAGCAATTAAAAAAAAAAAACCAAAAAACAAAAAAAAACCCACAACCAAACCTTCCAGGTTTTTTTAAAAGTAATAATTCTGTTGTTTCACTGTTCCTAATGTTTGTTCCCTAATTGAACAGCACTTGAGAAATACCTTGTTGCCCTTACCAGTGATTTTCACCTGTGACATCTGACTGAATTTATATAGATAGATATAGAAGGCACAGTATTAATAAAGGAAAGAATCTATACCTTGTGACAGATCACTGAGCAAACATGGTATTAGAAGAGATTTCAAAGCCTCTATGCAATCTCTCTGGAAACAATCAAGTATATATACTTGGATGAGTGCTTGAAGGGATCATTTTCTTTTTTGTCTTACTCTCCATGGGCACTTCTGTTATCATGTACATACAGAAGTTTTCTGTAGTGATTCTTTGTCAGTAGTGATGGGAGTGTACACAATAGTACAAGTCTGTATTTACATTATTGAAGGTATTTTTTCCTTTTAAACTGAAGACAATTTCTGTTTATTTCCACAATAATTACATAGCTGTCTGTGATTGCATTTTCGCATTTGCTGCATTTCCAGTCTTAAGTCAGTTCTAGCTATTTTTTCAGCATAAATCATAAGTAGTAAATGATGTCACACTATGTAAAACTAGGGAACTTAGGAATTCATAGTGTTCTGATATGTAACTAGGTATCCGGAGCAGGACTGGACCACTTTTCTGACTGTTGAAATCTGCCTGCCCTTCTAAAGAATCATTATGGCTTTGTGTCAGAGAGCTGTGTGGTGGCTTCTTTGCAGACAGTATGTGTTTTCTGAACAAAAATGGGAAAACACTGCAAGATACATTTTACAGATGCTCAGTGTGAAAGACCGTGCTCATGCATGTTGACACTGTACTTCCAGACTGTGGAGATGATTACCCCTTGGATTCACCTGTGGGAGGAGAATTTTATAGTCTTATAAAAGTTATATGGACATCAGATTCAATTATGAACTTTGAAGAAGAAAACTATATTTTTATTACAGAAACTGGAAGAGACACAGTAAAGCACAAGGTTTTGGTTTTGACTGTTGGTTGCACCAGCAGAAATAAAATTAAATATGTATTTCAGAGGATTTGACCTATAGATTATAATCTCTTAACTTCCCTACTTTTAACTGAACTTTTTATCAGAATTGTTAGAAGTTTTTGAGACAAGAGAAGGTATCTTGCTTGTCTGTAAAATGCAGTGTTGGGTAAATAGTACTGAAGTGATAGCCTGCCTGTCTGTTTTCTTCCTGCTTTTGCTAGTATAACAAAGGATGTGGAGTTCCCAATGAATTCCAGAGTACGTCCTGCTGCTGCTCTAAGAGATGCTTAGTTTCAGCTTTCCCCCTCCCTTTTGAAGGGAGATGTGTGTTTGCCATGATTATACAGACCGTCAGATTTTAATTTTAGCTTTTTAGCACGCTTTTATGTAACAGCTGTTATTTGAAATAGAAAGAAAAGCATCAATGCTAGTAGATAAGGGGATATTTCAAGCAGAAATAGTCCTTTAAGCATACAACAAGCAACAGAAATATTAGTCAGAAATTTCTCCAAAACAGAGTAATCCCCAAGAATCCTCCTTGTTCTTTGAGAGCCCACCATACTAATTTAACAAAATGCTTCCTCTCGTAAGCAGGGTCTCATTTCTCTATTTTCAAGACTTTATACCCTCTTTCTACCTTCTTTAGTGCCCCTTTGACTTTTAATAATGTTTGCAAACTTTAAAGCGGGCAAAGTGTCACTTTTCAGTATTTTGACAGAATGCATCACTGGTCAGTCAGTAGGGGAATGCCCTAAAGGCGTATCTCAAAATCCCGAATTTTGATGTGCATTCCCAGGGAACAGATTGAAGAAAATATACTAAAAGTACTGTGTATGTGCTCATGTAAATGAAGAAAACGTTCTGAAACCAGTGGTGTGTCACAGGGGGGCAAAAAAAATTGAGACGATGGGAGAAAAATTAGGCTAAGCTGTATTTTAAAGCTGACATACGTATCTTGATACATGTCAGAAACTAGTCTTAATTTTTATGTGGCATTTTATCAGAACGCCGAATTTGGTGTTCACATTATGCCACGGAGCTCCCTAGCTTGTAGAGGAATGTATCTAAGAGGATTTGTGAGTTAGAATTCGTGCCTAAAGCTATGCTTGTCCATCAATAGACTGTGGGTAGCTCTGTGCTTATAGTTCTGCAGTTAATTAGCTGGGATTTTTATAGATTGAGGAGTTCTTATGCTATTTTCATTGCTCTCACTACTTAAAAGTAATAAAATGTTGTAACAAAACTTTAGAGCAGGTAATGTTTTGATAGATGGATGACATTAGTATTTGAAACAGCAGTACTAATTTGTATCCTTCCCTATTTGCTGAACGTTCGGATTAAATCTTTGTCTCATAGTCATTTAATATGCTGAGTTTTAGGCATTCACAGCTCGATTCTCTCTCCTGCCCCTGAGGTTGCAAAAATTATATTTTTCCAAATTGAGTTCTGTATGTATCTAGTTTGATGACACTATTTCTTGATCTCTGATCTGATGCAGTTTTATGAATTTCATCCACTGATACTCTGTAAAATAATATTTATTGACTCATATTTATGCTGCATGCTTCACTTTCATAAAATTTTTTTTAATTGTATTTTTTTATTTTGGAAGTTTTATATTTGGACCTGTTTTCATTCAAGCTGCCAAGAAGGAAGTAAAAGAAGATATGACTGAAAGGGGCTGAAACTCTGGCGGAAAGACACATGCCCTCATTTCCCCTTCTGTAAGTCTCTTATTGGAAGTACTGTATCCAGACTGGTGATGCAGGTTACAAACACCCTGGATCTCTGGATCTGATCTTTCCCCTGAAGTGGTGTAAACAAGTACTGCTTAGAAAAAAACACCCAAACCACTCCACTGTGGTACATATACCATCTCCTGGATATTCTTGTTCCTTCCTTCCACCAGACAGTGAGATTGAATTGAAAATCAATACTTGCACTTATTTTGGCTAGACAATGCATCAGTCTTATGCTGATTAATTCTGTTACACCACATGTTCTTTCATAATTTGACAGCTGAGATTTTGGAACTCCAAATCTGACCCTTCAGTTGGGAACCTTTGCAATGTTTAAAATCTGGGTCTGAAGAACTGTAGATAGCTTATAGAAGCAGTATTGATAATACACTACATTTAGGAAGAAGGACTTCTTTCTCTCTGTGCTGTTTTTTAGTGTTTGATCTGGTGAACATTATTAAAGGAATGCTTTAAATTCGATTACTCTTCTGTTTGACTGCTCACCTAACTCATGCATGTGACATGCCTGGGGAAATTATACACCGTGATCTGGAAGCTTTATGTCACTATTTAAAACTATTATTTTGTGAAGAGTATACTTATTAAAATTTAAGACTAAAAGCATTTAAAGAAATCTATGCTATCGTTCCTGGTTAGCTGGAGGACATTGGGGTTTTTCTTAATTTAGTTTTCCCAATCCAGCTAATATTTTTCATATTTTTAATCAATGAAGAATTAAACAGAACAGAAAAAAGTGAAACATGTCATCAAGAGTTTGGACATAATTCAGGGGTCCACCATTGCAAAAAAGTTCTAAATTGGAAGAGATGATTTTGCAAAATTTTAGCAGTGCTCCATGATATTTTTCATTTCTAAATTATTAACCAGACATTGATTGAATATATGACAGGAGTGATTTAGAAGGGTATGGGCAACTGAGCTGCACAGCTAAGTATTGCTCAGTGTGATGCAGAAATTTAATCTATGTTGGTGGTGGTGTGCTTTGTCAAAGTCCACTTCAAAAGTAAGTACTTCAGGTAAGTGAGCAGTTTCTGCTTCTGCAGTGAGTTTAGGACAGTTAGCTGTCCAGGCTGAAATTACAGTATCTTCAGCCCTTCAAGCTGTAAAAGACCCTGCTGGACAGATTGGCCCAAACATTCTCTCAGCACGTTGGTAATTCTCATGTTTGCTGTAGGTTTGTGATGTTTATACCTAACTATTTTTTGAAGAGAGATAAGAATATTGAGGATGGCTTATAGAGACAGACTTTCTTCCTCTCCTTTTTGTCCTCATTATCAACACTTCCCCACTAATGATTCACAAATGCATTAAAACACATTCATCCAAACCTGGTACTTAATCATCAAAAAATGAGACATAAATGAAATTTCTCAAAACTGCATATAGTAAGCAAGCAAAACATCTGATTAAAAATGTGTATGTTGCTTTACCAGTTAGCCTTAGACAATGTGGTGTGGGAGAGCTTGCATTTACTAAGCTCAGTTGCTTTGTCACTGCTGCTCGATTTAGCTGAATTCTTCCTAGTGAAAAGAGGGATAATGGAACATTACACTTTAGTCTTACTATCTATCTATGTATGAAAGGCGGAGGGGAGCAAGTCCTAAATGCAAATAGCCACAGACCTTGCCTTGAAGAAAAATACTTTCTGTTAAATGCATAAGATTTAAAGCAATAAATTAAACGTTTATTGCAATTCTAAGCATTGTTTCCATTATAATTTTACATTAATCTGCAAAACGGGCTCTTAATATAGCTCCAAGAAATTGGTGGTGGTGTACTCTTTGACTAGGTAAACTGTTGCCGTTGCAAGTGGTTTTGCTGTTTACTTTATTTTACCTCTCCAAGTTGAGTAGCATTGCTGAGGATCCTTTTCTTTTCATCCTCTCTCCCCTAATAGTTCTTTTAACTGGATCAATGGATGGAAACTTTTAATTTTATGATAGATTGAGTCTCAAAGTGGGATTTCGTGATAAAACTCAGATTAGGTGGAAAACTGTGTTTGTGCTGGATTTTGTGTTCTTTCCCCAGGCCGTTGAAGGTCAGAACAGACTCATGGGTTAAGGCTGAGCATTATGCAGTGGGGCTATAGAAAGACATGTGCAGAGGAACTGGAAACATTACGTTGCAAAAGAAATGAAGGTATTTGAGAAAACAGGAGTTGTGAAAGTAGGAATGCAATGGGGAGCCATTAGCAGATGAGAGTAAAGTATAGGTTAAGAATACAGTCGTGTAGTACTAACATGGCTGTTCCTCTCGCTGATGGTCTCCATTAGGGCTGCAGTTGTTTTGCAACTCATAGAATCTGTACTATTGCTGAAGAAAGAAAAAATATTTTTTCACTGCTTGTCATGTAGCATATGCCTGATCATGGTGTAACCCATTGTCTGACTTGGTGAAGGTAGGCCTAATGAAACAATCCTTGCAAATTAGCCCAGTGGCTATTTTGTAAAAAGTCAATATTAATGTGCATTCAACCTGTGCTGTAGCAGGCTGTGAGAACACTGCAGACTGGCAAAACTAAGGAAGTGTTTCTGCTTTTGTTAAACCAAGAATTAAATTCCATCTCAAAACCAGATATTCTTGCAAAACACATAGCTCGGAAGTATTAGGAAAGCTTCAGATCCAGAGTACATTGAATTTCTAATGCAAATGTCTGGAGGCTGCTCTTTAAAAAAGAGTTTTGACTTCCACCTCTCATCTAAGTTAGGGAGTGCTACTCAACGCTCCCATTTTCATGACTCGTAAAGGTGAATAACAGCTACTGCCTTTAGCAATGTTTTAGTAGTTCATTCTGTGGTACTCTGTTCAATAACAGCTCTGTGCCCAGTGCACTGATGAAAAGAAAATCTTTGAAGCATTGTCGTTACTAGCTGGGGATTCCTCCTCTTAACCATCGTTCATATGAGAGCTGGTGAATTGCAAACTTTCATGGTCTTCTGTTTTCATAAAAGCAATTGGCAAGACTGGTATTCAGAATTACTCCATCTGAGTTTGGAGGTTGTCCTCTAAGATGGGTGACCCACCAAGACTAAGCAAACTCCATCACGCTCACTTTGAAAGTGGAGTTTTCCTTTTGTCAAGTAAAATTCAGTCACAGGTCCTCCTTCTGTCAAGTGCAGCATTAATGAAATGGGATATCTCCCTGTTCTCTCTGCATGAGGTTTGCTCTTCTGCTCAGTGCTACAAGGGCAGATTTACAGTGGATCTCAGCCAGTTCTCTGGCTTTGCATCAAAGACTTGCAAGTGTTATGATGTAAATATCTAGTTGCCTTATTTTTCAGTTGCAACATCTTTTACATTGAGCAGATGAATGTCTTCTTTCTAGAACTGACATTCCCAATATCAGGTGGTTGAAATTTCCAAAAAGTTAGTTAAAATCTATTGATGAAATTTCATCCAGTAGCTGGAAATAAGCTTATAACCTCTGAGGAGGACTGGGAGACAAACCTTCCAAGTTCAGTAAGTTTCACAAATATGCTGGCAAGCATTCAGTATGCGACTGTGGTGTAACAATGAGACTTGGACTTGCTTTTTTTTTCAAAATATCATGTATTTGCAAAAAAAAAAGAGTGTCTTTGGCAACTGTTCATTAATTCTCACGAAGGTTCAGCTGTGAAGAAAGTTAGGGCACGGTGAGATACAGCGAGGAAAAACAGGCACTAGCACCCTTCCTCCATTTGTGTGATAGCCTGAACATAGAAAGTCTTGGTTGCAGCATATAAGCCATCATGTAATGTTGTCCTTTGATGGACGGGAAATCCTCAGGCACAGCCTCTGCTGTAGGGCTCTCCAGCTCTCCTGATCACAATATTCTATTCTAAAGGGATTAACGGAATACAAGTCTGGCATCTCTGCTGAGTCTACTAAATGCCGAAGAAGAGGTTCTGATTTGAAGTATCTTTATTCACACTATCTTATGCATAATGATTTGGAATAAAAAAATGTAAGTGTTTTAACGTACTGAGTAGCTGCCACTGGTGATGAATTGTGTTTACAATCTACCATTCAACACGACGTGCATAAGCGCCTTCCTTGGCTGGCAGTTATCACATTCCTCAGTGGGACTAACCCAGTGCTGAAGTTTCTTGCAGAATTGAGGTTGCAGTGGCTTAGCCATTTTGACTGGAAAACTTAGGTGAACTGGAAACTTTCTTCCCTAGTGCCATTTTCTGGAAAACATCAAGTTACAGTACGTGTATCATCCTTCAACTATTTGGCTTAGTAGAAATCAATGAGAAGTTCGTATCCTTGACTGGAACAAATAAATCAATTAATACAAAGCGTAAAACAGTGTTGGCCTAATTAAAATGTACTGTGCGCTTCAAAATTACTGTCTAAAACTAGTGAATAGCAGTTCCCTGCCTGTCATAGGAGGACAGGAAAAAAAAGGACTCCTGTCATCTGAAGTACCCAATTTAGTAGTATCCTTGTTGATTAGGAAACTTGAGAACACGTAACTACAGCAAGCTTCAGAGGTTGCCTTTCCTTAACTGTTCAGCCCAAATCCTGCTGCCCTTGGAGGAGATTCGAGGCTGTGTTTCCATGTGTGTGAAGTGTTCTTGAACAATTTTGCTAATACGTCAGGCCCGAGCAAGTTTTGCATTAATTTCAGGCAGTCTTCATTTACATCCTGCTGTTTCTCTTCCTTCAGAGCATACCTATTTCACTGTAGCTTTTGCAACAAAAACTTGTTGTTTCTATCTCAGCTTCCCTATGTATGTTTTACAATTGATCTAGGCAGTGACGCAGTATATGGAGCTGACACTTCCTCAACACCTCTTTGTATTAGTTGCAAGTAACATACCTCCAGTTTCTATTTCTGTTCTTCTAACCCTTTAATAAGACGTATCTTGTTGATACTAATCTCTTTGGGTTTTTTGGAAGAGAGGAAAAATTGGGTAAGAAATATGAAGGAAGGAAGGAAGCAAGTAAGTATTCATGTAGTGACTTCTGTAAAGCTTTTGACACTGTCCCCCACAACATCCTTCTCCCTAAAGTAGGGAGATAAGGTTTTAATGGGTGGGCTGTTTAGTGGATAAGGAATTGGTTAGATGGTTGCATTCAGAGGGCAGTGGTCAATGGCTTAGTGTCCACAGGGAGATCAGTGACAAGTGGTGTCCCTCAGGGGTACGTATTGGGACAAGTGCTGTTTAATATCTTCATTGGTGACGTAGACAGTGAGATCGAGTGCACCCTCATCAAGTTTGCAGATGACACCAAACTGAGTGGTGCAGCTGACACACCAGAGGGACGAGGTGTCATTCAAAGGGACCTGGACAAGCTCAAGAAGTGGGCCAGTGTGAACCTCATGAGGTTCAATAAGGCCAAGTGCAAGGTCCTGCATCTGGATCGGGGCAGTCCCCAATATCAATACAGGCTAGGGGCCGAAAGGATTAAGAGCAGCCCTGAGGAGAAGGACTTGGGGGTGCTGGTGGATGAAAAGCTGGACATGAGCTGATAGTGTGTGCTTGCAGCCCAGAAGGCCAACTGTATCCTGGGCTGCACCAAAAGCATCACGACCAGCAAGTTGAGGAAGGGGATTCCGCCCCTCTGCTCTGGTGGAGACCCCACCTGAAGCCCTGCATCCAGCTCTGGAGCCCTCAGCACAGGAAAGCCATGGACCTGTTGGAGCAGGTCCAGAGGAGGCCACAAAAATGATCCGAGGGCTGGAGCACCTCTCCTACGAGGAAAGGCTGAGAGAGTTGGGGCTGTTGAGCCTGGAGAAGACAAGGCTCTGGGGAGACCTGACTGCAGCCTTCCAGTATCTGACGGGGGCCTATAGGAAAAATGGGGACAATCTTTTATCAGGGCCTATTGTGACAGGGCAGGTAGTAGTGGTTTTAAACTAAGGGAGGGTAGATTTAGACTGGATATAAGAAAGAAATTTTTTACAATGAGGGTTGTGAAACACTGGCACAGGTTGCCCAGAGAGACAGTGGAGGCCCCGTCCCTGGAAATGTTCAAGGCCAGGTTGGACGGGGCTCTGAGCAACCTGATGTAGTTGAAGATGTCCCTGCTCACTGCAGAGAGGTTGGACAAGATGACCTTTACAAGACGAAAGAGACAAGAAGGTCTCTTTCAACCCAAAGCATTCTAAGATTATCCTTAGTATCAACAGTGTTGTTATGATGGTCACAAACAAATCAATAAATCGCATAAATGTAGCTATGCTACAGGTTATATTGTTTATTCTTGCTGTGTTCATTGTTGGATGTGACTCTTAATTTTTGTTTTTGCATCTTGCACGTGCTAAGGTAAACATTAACACTAATAATACTGTGCTTCAGCTTAGCTGGTTTACCTGGTTTTGTTTTGGTTTGTTTTTACTGAAATACGTAGTTATAGTGATAGCTTCAGAAAAAGTTTGTAATGTAGGAGTTATGTCAGTGTATAAGTGACTTCTGTCAGTATGCTTGTTCTTGTTTTGGTACAGCATTTTTATACTCTTTTGTTCACAGGAAAATAAACAAATGGATACAATTTTCTAGCATGGACAAGAGCTCCATTTGGCAAGTTCTAACATGTGTGAGCTTCCTAAAACGTAGGGATGGAGTGGCAGCTATTATCAAATTGAAATTTGCTAAGCCTCAAAAAAGGAACCAAAAACAAGTCAGATGCCAGGTCATAAACCTGCAATATTTTTAAAACTGGTGGATACTGTTTTAAATTCCTTGTAGCTTCTGCTGTGAGAAAGATCCACTAAGAGAGGAAATAATTAGATGCTGCTTCACTGAAATGTGTGCCTGGACAGATTTCCGCATCCTGTGGTAATACGAGATTTACTTCTGATCCAAATTGCGGTTCTTTAAAGGTTTCATTGTGAAGGGTGGTTTTGTGGAAAAGTTGTGCTGCCAGACCAGGTGTAGACTGATGTTTGAGGACAGTCAGATGGAAGTGAAAAATACAATTTTAAATCTTTACATCAAATCAAGAATCGCTGATAGCCAGAGACTACACAGCTGATTGTACTAGAAAGAGCATGCCTCATTCCTTTCTGTTATTTGATCTATCCTATATTAGTTATTAAAAAAAAAAAAGTCATGCAGATGTTGAAACTGTTGTGTTTTGTTGTTTTTTTGTATTGGCAGTCAATATTCCAGCCCCCAGTTATGCAAAGAGTAGCTTTCTCTTGTATGGTCCAAAAGTTGTACCACATGATTGTTTTTTTTTTTTTTGTCTGATGTGAAATCGCTGAAAGTACATGCAACACAGATAGGCAAACACCCTATTTCCATGAATCACAAAATGAATTTCTGACACAAACTTATTTCACAGGAAAGCTCTCAGCAAACTTCATGAAGTATAGTAAAGAAACCTGAAAAAAAATCCCTGTGGTCTTTCACTTGTAACATCTTAGGTAGCTCCTTTTACATCAAATAATGACTTCAGGTTGATAGCCCCATCATTTATAATACATATTATTATTACCAAGCAATATTGATTGACGTAAATATCTGATAAAGGAATATTTAAGTTATATCATCTTAGTGTATCTTCCTGTAACATCTATACTGAATTGACTGTTTTTCTGATTAAACAGAAAACTGAATTTCGTTTTAGGAGTTGAGACCCGGTGATTTTGCATATGATCCAAAGTCATTTAAGTTGATCTGGATTGGTTTGGGGTTTTTTTGACAGTGCTAAGGTATGCAGGTGTGGGGGTTTTTTTTGGAGGGGGAAGTGTTTGTTTTTTTAATATTGCAAACCAGATAACCACATCCAGCCACTGAAATTGCTTGGATTGAATCAGAATTGACTATTAATCTTCCAGTCTTCAAATATATTTTGATAAATGATCTATACCAGCAAGAGAGAGTCTTTAAGGCACTGTGGAAAACAAAAAGCAAATAAACAAAGTAGAAAGTATGCAAGTAAAAATAAATGTCTTGCCTTCGGTGTTGCAGACTAAGAAGTCCACCTGGTCTCTGTCTGGTAATATTTTAGACTATCTGGTTCAGTTGATAGGGCTTGGGTTTTTGGCTTTGTTTTTTTTTCCGAACCTGTCAGTAGTGTCACAAAAATAGACAAATGTGTTCTCTGTATTTACTAAATGGGAGCTGAACCACAAGGTTTGTGTGTAACTGACACAAGAAGAGCAGATCATTTTGCAGAATATTGGTCCTCTGGCTACCAGCCATTTGATCCCTTTGTAACTCAGGACAGCAATGCGAAGTCTCCTGTTTACAAGTCCTTTCTCATTGTTTTGGGTGTGCAGATGTGTGTGTAGGCCTCAACCCAGCAAACGCAGCGCTCTGCAAACTTTGCACTCTTATGTGGAACGGGTAAATGCACTAATCAAGAAAATGGCAACACTGATCTTTGCAAAAAGATGTGAGCTCCATGAATGCAAATGTGTAGCATATGTATTTCTCATTTTGTTTTTTAAACTTTAAATAGATCGTTGAGTGGGTTTCCAAAAAAAATGGAGGTATTCTTTCTTTTGCTATTCATTGAAATGTGTTAATCACTGTTTCTTAGGGAACCTTATTATCTTGCTACTATGTTTACACATATTTCCCATTCACTTCCTTCAGAGGTTACAGCTATATTGATATAACTATATACTTGCTGAATGGCACAGAAACTTTCAGTGGGGTAAGACTTTCCCAGCAAGAGCAATGCGATGTTTTTTACTTACAGAAATCAGTCTATTGACACTGTTAATAGTGTTTAAAGTAGATAGTTAGAGATGCCACTGTTCCTGTATAAATGTTTTATAATTAATTGGAAGTACACTTGAGGAAAGCTAAACTGATAGGATCATAACCATAAGGCTGGTTCATTGTACTGGTTGGCACACTGTGTGTCTAATTGTTTGTTGGTCTGGTGTGGCTCACAGATGCATCTAATGATTCCCACTTGGGTTGCCTTGGTTTGCATTGATCTTCCCAGACACATGGGAGGATGAGATGGGAAGGATGTGGTTTAATTAGGCTTCAGCTTTATTAACGTATCTCATCTGGGAGCTCTTCTGCAATAACTGATGAAGTACAGGTCATGAATGTCTTCAGTTACTGCCAGCTGGTAGAAGTTAACATTTGCCTCTTCGGGCTTTTGCTAGGCACCTGCTGCATCCCTATCACGTGAGGGTTGAAGTGCTTGGGTTTTCTTAGCATGATAGTAAGCATTAGCCTATGACCTTACTCCCCAGTTTCTAGTTCTTTCTTAACGTGGAACCAGGCCTCTCTTGATAAGTGATCTGCACAGTGTAACTGCTAGAAGGGCACCCATTTTTGATTAGCTTATTTGTCTTGCCCACAGTTTCTGGACTGCTAATAGTTAATAGCTTATATGAAATACATTCCCCAAGTGGGGGGAATAAATACCCTTGCTGCTCTGAAATGGCTCAAATCAGATATGATTATGGTAAGTAATCAGTAGTCACTGATTTTTATTATTGCTTTTCCTATCCATAATCTACACATCTTCTGGTTTTGTAACCCTATAAAAGGCTGACATACTTCCTCCACTGCAGTATTTCAGACTAGTTTATAGTCAGTGCTGCAGAGAGGGCGTGTGTTTGTCACAAGTATTTGTGACATTTGTACAAGATCTCATATAGTATTTTCAGCTAGCCATCTAAATAATCCCTGCATCTGGCTGCTTCTCACTACTGGAAATTTTAAGAAAGGCAGAAGTGGCCACAGTGCAAACATCTTGTCTCATTTTTCTGCTTTGAACTGTACTGAAATGGAATTAGACCTGTGGGCCTTCTGTACCCAGCCATAACCACTCACACTACCTTGTATGGAGTCCCTGTGGTTCAGAAGATGATGATGAGCAGAAGCAGGCACATGCAGACAGCAAGTATTTAGTTTCTCTGAGGGCCTCAAGGAAGCACTCCTTCCAGTCAAGAGGGACCACCAGACTTGAGGGTTTAGATGGAGGTTTAGGCTGACAAAGGAGACCCAGAATGCTTATTATGTTTGTAGTACTGATTTGTCTCCCCAGTAGAACTCTGTCTTGGGTTGCAGTTGGGTTTCATTGATGATGAGCATAAGTTTTGGGGTTCCTTGGAATAATTGTGTTGTGGTCCTAACCATGACATCTGGATTTCTTTTTTAACATTACAGTGTAGTTGCATGTCCTTTTTTTGCAGTTATTTTTTCTCTTTGAAGAAAGAATAACCCAAACTTTAAAGAAGTTAAGCATGATTTCTGATTGCCCCTTATTTCTACAGGATTCTGCTGTTCCTCAGTACTGATATACAGGGTGTCAGATATTTGCTGCTCCCTTCTTGTTATGAGCAGCTGTATTGCAAAGCCTCATATAAATCTTTCCGTGCAGGTTTTTGTTATGCTTGATGGATATGACCCCTCCTGTAGCATCACCAGTTACTTCCTGGTGTTGAGTTAGTGCATGTTACTGATCTGGGCATGAGGGAATGGCTCAAGCTGAAGGCTGTAAGGTCAGCATACCACGGCAGAATGCAGAGGAGCCAGTGATTGCTGAGCACTGCTCCCTGCTTCCTTACCCTCATCCTCTGCAGTCATTCTTGTCTTCTCAGCAGAGGGAATAATTAAATCCTACTCAGTTTTTCCTGTTAATCCAGATGTAGTCTGTAGCCCTGCCTTTGAGGGTAGGAGAGGTGTGTTTTAGGATCCACTTTCAATATATGCTACGGTATTCTGTTTTTCTATATGTACAGATTTGATTTCAGGAAGACATCATGTTTTTCATGTGTTATTCTACATTATTACATACTTCCACTAAGTCTATTTGTTCTGTTTCTTCTAGAAGGACTGCTGTTGGTGACTTTTGAAATAATTTGTAATGAACTGTAGAGTATAACCTTGTGTAGCTGGAAAAATAGTTCAAAAATATCTTTCATGTGCAGTTTGGAGGCAGGTCTTGTTGTTGCATGAGTATGGGAAGGGGACTGGATGAAAAGCACACCTGATGACTGAATATGTCTATACAGCATATGAAAGATTATGGGAATAGACATTTACTTCACGTGTGCAAAACCTTTGCCATTCATTCTTGTGTTTATACGATGCCAAAGCAACAGGATAGACTGGTTCTAGCATTTACATGCTGTTATTATATGAATTTTTAAGAAAACAAATTGGATTACCTATTTATGAAGGGGGTTTAAACGCAGTCTTAGTTCTTTTGCCATGCTTTGAAATTCTGTTGTCTCTGTAGCATTGGCTTGATAGCAGAATAATTTGCTTGTTAACTTGTTTAGTGCAGTGATGCTGCTTGTTGTAATATGTATGGTTAATTAGGAATCTGGAATTGTATGCAGCTCGTGCCTTGTTTCTTCTTGGCTGTCCTGTGCTTGCATAAACTGTTAGAAAATGCTACACAAGCACAATTCCTTTGGAATTAGGTTATAGTTAAAATGCAAATAATTTAGCCTCTTTGAGGTAAAGATCTTCAGCTGTTAGTTTGCTAGCTGACAAGTCTCCCATTGGAAAGAGGGATGAGTTCCCTTTCTGCGAGTAATTTAAATTACAGATAATGTTATGAAAAAATAGAAATTCTGCACTCTTTTTACCTTATTTTTGTTCTTTGGCTACTTGTATTCTTCAAAGATTTTGCTTTGTTATAACTTAAAGAGTAGTGAAGCTATGACTGCTGGTGGGTATGTTTGCACTGTCTGAATATTTCTAGAGTGCTAATAATTTTTTCAGAGAGCACCAATATTATTACTGATTGTAAGGAAACAGTGAGATATGATCTCTCACAAAGAATGAACTTTTTTGCTCAATTGCAGTTTTCCCATTTAATGATGTAATAGTTTAGTGAACAGCTTAGTGCACTAAATAACAGATAGCATATTTTACCTTTAAACCTCATTCCTGTTCTGTGCCCTTTGTTAGCTTTGGTGGGTTTTAAGAGCATCTGCTACAAGTACAGACCGAGCATCATTGTCCCAGTGTCTTTGAATCTATTTTGCCTTCCTCTGGGAATCTTTTTTTTCCTGCTGAAGTTAAGGTATTTTAAGTTTTTTAGTTAAGATAGAAGAGGTAAAATCACCTCTATCGTGTTATGAGGATAAATCACACACATAGATAATCCACTTTTAATGTGTGAGGTTGGAATCAGCCCCATCTGTGCTGCATCCAGTGTTCTCTGTTGCCTCAGTGCTGCTGTGAAAGACCTCGAGGGAGAAGGATTTGATGACAACTGGTTTGTTTTGAAACGTAGATTGTGTCTATCTCTTAGCCAATGTATGGTACTGCTAGTGCATAATCGTAATGTCCAAATTGGAGCAGTCTCCTCTCTCATTTTGAACTGATCTCTCAAAACTTTTATTCAATAAGCTGATCTAGAAGACAACCATAAGATACAAATAAAGCATCTCACGATTAATCTTCATTGTACTACATAGCAAACATCTGACCATAGTATCTCATTTTGTTTTTTGCAAAGAAAATACTTAAAAAAGGATTTTTGAACTATAAGCACTGATGTCCTATCTAGAAGTTTGCATTGCCATGGAGGGGAAAAAATGTAAATTTTCTTCTCTTAGGTGGCTTTGTGGGTTTTTTAATTGAAATGGAAATTTTGTTGTCATAGAGCCTGAAGCATATGAATTCTCAAGTCCTATTCCTAATAGGAATATTTACATAGTGAGGAATATTTTTGAATAGTGGGATTTTTCAAAAGTATCTGAAGAAAAATTTTAGAATATTTGCCTTTTATGTTTCTAGAATTTACCATTTAAAAGGGCACTAAAAATACCCTTTGTTCATCTTCATTAAATTCCTAGTGAATTTGTGCTTTTATTGATGATCTTCTAATGTAAAAATAGTTTGGAGACTAGCAAACATAAATTAATGCTAATATACTGTACTATCATCTATAAGCAGTTTGAAGTATTTAACACGTGTGGGAATGTTTCTATTAAAATGAGGAGGTCTTATTGGTCATCTTGATTTTGAAAGCAACACTTGTACATCATAAATATTGAAAATACTTGTATGTTGAAAACATTAGTGCCAGTTTTTGCAATTGGATATGCACATATAGAAACTTGTTCTTATTAGGACCTATCAGAAAGCAGCGGGGCTCAGCGCAGGCGTATTAGCATGCATAAAACAGATGAAAGAATCCAGACCCAGATTTTCAGCTGTCTGGAGACCAAGGACAAAAGTCTCATCGTTACCTTAAATCTAAAGTGGTAACAAAAATAGAACAAGTTGGTTCAGGAGATGGAGAGAGATGTATGCCTGAATAAGGAATGGAGCAGAGGGAATTACAGAAGGACCCATAAGAACGTGCTTTAAAACAAGCTTGGGAAACTGGAACAGACGTTATTTGCTCTCCAGCTGTACACACTACATGATTGAGCAATTAACTATCATTCACTGACTTATACAGATTTGAAGTGAAGCAGGCTATATTTTTTTTCTAAAAAGCAGTAAGGCCATTGACAGTAGCAGCAGACTGTGTATGTTTAAGCATATTTTAGGGAAATCCATTTTTGAGAAAATGGAAGCAGTTCTCGTAGCATAACTTAGCTTTTAGCATAGCTAGGTATTTTCTGCTTTACATGCCTTGGAATAAATCTAACCCAAATTTTAGGCTTCATTAAAAAGGATTAAACCAGTCTAAGCAGCAATATTTTCATCATGTTGCAGCAAAACACCCTCAGATAAGTCGGTCTTGGCTTGTACATGCTGAAAATCTAGGCTTCGTCTTTACCTACAAAATCATTCTCTTGTTTAGAATTTCAGCTTATTTAAAATCTCAGGTGCTGTTAATGAGGCTTAAACCCAAATTCAGCTCTGTATTGAAAGTCAAACTTGGATCTTTAAAGATGGAAGTGGTAAAGTCTGGGGATTTAATTCAAGCCTAACCCTACTGAAAACTGCCAAGCCTCTCCAGAGCTGTGTGACCCAGCAGGACAACTGTGCAGCAAGATAGGCAACAGAAGAATGTCACAGGATTATGAATAATAAATAAACCTAAGATGTTGCATAGTTACAGTAATGTTTTACAGTTATAATTTCTGCTTCCATGTTATACAGCTCAGAAAGCCATACAGTTATATTAAACGATATGAGTTTTCTCCTTTGGAAGGATTTGTAGCAGGAAATTCTTCAATTATTAAAATCGGCTCAGAAGATTTAGTTCAAGATTTATTTAGTAATTAAATGTAGCAACTTGGATTCAGATCTCATCTGTAGAGGGTTCTGGTAGCACACAATAAAAGAGTTCTTGAAAATTTGTAGCTAACGGTGTTATTTTTGCCATCCATACAGTATTTCACAACAGTACTCCATTCAGGGTGCTGTTTATTTATAATATGGTCTCTGAATGGTAGATATTTATTCTGGTGCAATTCTTTTGTATGCCTACAGCAAGAATATATAAAAATACCAAGAATCTCTTTACATTTGCCCTGTCCCAGGAGAGGTATTACTTTCATTCTGTGTGTCACTGTTTATGCTGACATTTGTTTATGCTGCAGATAACTTCTAATATCAGTTTCTGCTAAGTCCAGTTCAAACACTTCTTGCTCAGCCCCAGTGAAAAGCCATAATCAGTACCTTAAAATATGTCCTCAGTAGTCAGGGTAGTAAAGGAAGGCTGGTTAATAGTGCTGGATGGGAACGGGTGGTAAGAAATGTCAGTTTTGGAGAGGGGTAGATATAATTTCCAGCAGTGCTGAATTCTGAGTGGGAAAATTCAGATCCGATCAGTCAAATCTTTCCTAACATCATAGCACCTCATTCTGAAGTTCTAATTTTGTGTATCTTGTTCCCTGCCCCACCTGCTGCC
>Ga0065711_1033160_pt1 | contig 25986 bp, 20 predicted proteins | sample Hoacrofraction12_FD_59098 | JGI IMG/M metagenome (GOLD analysis project Ga0065711, IMG submission 59098) | Hoatzin crop microbial communities from Cojedes, Venezuela - Epithelial fraction 12 v2 (version 2) | ecosystem: Host-associated > Birds > Digestive system > Esophagus > Crop | place... | reverse complement strand
CTTCTCTGGAGATATTCCAGCCCCGCCTGGACGCGGTGCTGTGCAGCCTGCTGTGGGTGACCCTGCTTGGGCAGGGGGTTGGGCTGGGTGACCCACAGAGGGCCCTTCCAACCCCTACCCACTGTGATTCTGTGTACCGTTGCAGTCTGTGACTTGTTCTAAAAAATGTACATGAAGTACTTTGTTCTAACTCTGCGCGCACTGGTGATTTATTTAATCCTTTTTTGCAGGCTTTACTGAGTGGGGGGGAGATTTATTTTCACAGGACTTTCAATAGTTGCTTCCGCTCCCTGTGGTCCTGGAGAGAGAGCAGTGGTAGCGCTGACTTGCTACAGCACCGCTGTCTCGCTTCCTCTGCCTCATCCCAAATGCATGCAGTATTCAGTATTTTCAAGAAGCTGGTTTAGTTATCTGCAATTTTCTGGCCTGACTCTTGACATGAAGTGAAGCCTCGCTTCTTTCTTCCTCCTTGATAGAATTCCTGTGAAGAGGAACAAGAAAGTTGGTATTTTTCCCATCTATGCAGTCTGGAGAGCAGGAAATTCCTCGCAGAGTCTGATACTTTGCAGTTCGTTACTGCATGTCTTGTTTGTATCACTTTCCTGCTGTCTTTGAGGAGCTCTGGAGTTCTGACAGCCCTCTTGGGTTCTTCCTCATCTTCCTTGTTCAAAACTGTGCCTGGGATCAAGATCTGGGATTATGTTTTCCTCACTTGTCTTTCATAATTAGTATCAGGCCTACGTCTTTCGTAAGTATTTTGAATATAAGTTTAAGGTAGAGTCAGAATGCATCGCCCACAGGATTTTTTCATTTACATACAGAAGTGATTATCAGACTGACAGGACACAGCAGAAGATCTGCTGGTTTCCATGGAAGTCCCTTGGTTTGTAATAGCTGGAATAGCAGACGGTTCCACAAACAGCTGAAGTGCTTGTGTGGGGGAGTGGGCATGGGGAGCAAGAAACTTGATTGCCTTTGTTATGTGTACATTAGTACTGTTCTCCTGTGAAATTCGTTATTACTTTCAGACTGAACTGCCAGTGATCTACTGAACAAAAGTATGTCCTGGTGCCTCTGAGCGCCGTTCTTTCAAAGCTAAGTGTTCGACCATCTTCAGTCCTCTGAAGTTTTTGACAGTGGTACTCGGGTAGCTCTGGGAAGGCTGGGCTACAGCAGCAAGTGTTGCAGATCTGCCACGCTGGCAGAAAATGCCAGTTCTTTACTCAGAAAAATAGGGGTGGAAGAGAGAATGAACTGCATGTAGTTACAAAATAATGTGGGTTATGATGCGTAAGTCCCCTGTAACATACGAGTTATAATTCCTCCGAATCCCCTCAAATACTTCAAAATTTCTTGAGCAGAAAGGTAAAGTGCATAGTTTCAGATCTGAATTTGTACTGAAAGTTCGCGTCTAAACAGTTGCAATATTTATCGAACGCTAGGTTTGCCAGCAGATCTGCATGTAAGCTTGTTGGAGGCTGGCACCAGAAGCAGACATTCTGACTAGATGTGCCTTAACATGATCTTGAAATTGCAGGCACACTAAGGAAGAGTAATGAGATGCAGTCTGGCAAGCATACTTCCCTTAAAGAGACATTGTCTTGATGCACAGATTTGAAAATGGGAGAGAGATTTTAAATCCTGGCTTTTCACCATGCCATATGGAGCTTTTTTTTTTCCTCTTCCCCCATGAAAACAAGGAATCCTTAACAGCACTTGAAGCGGGATCTCGCTGCAGTGGTTGTACAGCCCTGGAAATCGTTGGCTGGATGGTTAAGGTGGAAAGCAACGCTTCCTGCAGCGAGAATCCCGGAGCGTGTTACAGTACTGATCTGTGTCTGCTACAGTATAAGCTGGATTTGTCATCAGTCTGAAGTTCTGTGAATGGAATTCTGTTTGGGGATGTTTCACACGTGTAAGCTGAGCTCTGAAATAAGGAATGACAATGTTTATAAAGATTGTGCTGCAGGTGGCTTAAAAATCATTTAGGAAAGCAATTGTCTTCGGTTTCCTACAGGCGGGCGTCAGCTCTGCACATAGCAAGGGACTGGCAAACTGAGGTGAAGAGGAGGAAAAAGGAGAGTATCTTTTTTTTTTGTTAGCACATATATAAGGATGATAGGTGTGAAAAGCAATTTGGACTAAATGCCTGCTGCCTTCCTTGCTTGAGGGTGGAAGGGGTCTGCTTTTGTATCCCTTCAAAGCAGGTAGGTGGGCAGCGTGGACAGTATTTCCACTGTTTTGGGGGCAAGGAAAAGTACCAGTTACCTGTACAAAGCAGGTTTGAAGAAGTCGCTCTTACATAAGAGAACCAAGCACCTCTCTAAGTGTTTTATGTAAGTTACCAGGGGTGGAGACAACGAGTTCGGAGTTTATCGGTGGAGTTGCATGTAGAGACTTGGCTGTTGTGATGGATTGGCTAGTAATTTATAGAGAACAGCGAAGGAGCCCGTGCGGGTGCCGCTGCACGGCATGAAGAACATTCCTTTTTCATGCCACTGTCTGCACTGACGGGCATGGCTGCAGTCTCCCATCATCTCGTCCTCCTGCTGATGTTGATCTGCCTCGGTGCAAATCTGCAAGAACACATGTGCAGTCAAGGCTTCTTAATGGTTTTTTACCTTATTTTTAGTGTGCAGGCTAGATAAGCGATTCTATTGGAAACTGGCAAGAGAATAGAAAAGTAGTTTTTTCCAAACTCTTTGAACACCTTCTGTAAGGAACAAGTTCGTGGCTGAAACCTTTGTTAACTGCTACTGTCCCTGCTGTGCATTGCAGAGGTGAGCAGAGTTGTCAGGCGATACATTCAAAGAACGTGAAGCAAAATCTTGTCTACAGTGGAAAATTTTGCATGTTGTTAGCACCTCTTCTAATATGAAGAGGTTTGACAATGCGAAACTGTTAAAAGGATGTTCAAACTTCAGTGAGCTTTTAAGGTGAAAATATATTTAGATGTCCAGTCGGATGAATCCAGTTCTTCTTTGAACTTCTTGGTTTAAAACTGCAGAGCCAGCTTCAGAGTGTCTTTCACTAATACACAGTCCTCTGTAGCGGAGAAAAATCTCTGAATTGTTAGTTGCTATGTCATAGTGTTGCTGACTTGTTTCCCCTGTCGCTTACATAAACCAGTAGGATAAACAGGCACAGGAAATGGCTGGTTAATTCTTCTGCATCATTGGTGGATGATAAGTGCCTGCTGCTGTGAAAAATAGTCGGCTCACCTTTTTAGAGAAAATTTGACTCCTTCTCCTACTTTTTTTGTTACTTTTAAACATAAAGGATTAGTTTTTCTTGTAACTCTGGGTGGGGAGGTTTGGAATTGCTTCAGAAAATCGACTTTTACTTTGAACGCCCTTTCTCTCCCGTGTGATTGTACCAGCATTTCTGTATCAGAAGGGTTGGACTGTCGGCAATTACCTTGATCCGTGTCTTCATCCCAGCTTTGAATCCAGTGGACTATTGAATAGGCAAATAAAACCGGCTTGTTCAGCAAGATGAAACAGAGTATCTTGCTGAATTTCTAATTTCATTAGAGGGAAGGCTGAGACAGGTAAACATCAAGAGGAGGAGATGAATCTATTCATGCTCAGCCCCTACCATGACAGAATTTGCAGAGAGGTGAGCTGACGGCAGCCCCCAGCCTTGCTGCAAGGCCGCGTACCTGCAATGCAGTGCTGTGCAGCTGCAGCTAGGTGGTGGAGGCAAATCCCTCTTCCCCCTCGCTCCGCACAAAGCTGCGCTGCGTTCGGCAAGAACCAGCCCCTCCGTCTGCCGTTGATGTCCCCCCCGCTTCCAGGGCAGCGTGGCAGCTGATTTTTAATGGCTCTGTCGAAAACTATTGGCCTGTCTTCGGGAATAGCATTATCAATGGGAGGCCGTGCTTCATGCAGGTAGGTTACCCTCTTTTTTTCTTTTTTGTCTTGTGAATTTGCAGTTCTTCAGGCATTCCTGAGAGAATAAGGACTTTTGGGAGGGTCTCTAGGTACGGTTTCACACAGATTCCTTAAAAGATCTAGCATTTTGACTTAGCGTTGCTGTTCCACATTGTTTTCCTTAAGTAAAATGTTGCTATATAGTTGTAGAGACCCTGCAAACCCAGTTAATTCTGATGATTAATTAGCACATTGAGAGAGCAAAAGTAAAACGTGATCAAGGTGTTCCTAAGTAGAACAGATGTGGCTGTAAGAAAAAGTACCCTAGAACACTTGATTTTTTAATGTCTAAACTATTAACCGTTTTTCATAGGCTCTTTATATATTTTATCTGCATTTTGCAATATTGCTGACAGCTGTTTGAGCTGTCATCTTGAAATACCAAGTATGGATTTTTCTGCTATCTTTCGCAGCCTTTTGTGCCTTTTACGGTACTGTCTGTGTGAGCAAAGCAAACAGCTGAGGGTAGTGGTTTTGTCTATCTGTTTTTTCTTTGATATTAATACATATTCTGCACTGATTAAGTCTCTCTTAATCCATATCTGCAGTTGACATGGTCACTTTTGGGGGAAGAAGGTGGTGGGATGTAATAATATCTGATGAATTTTCACAGGAAGGCAAAGGAATGAGGTGTGTTTCGGAGGTGATTTCATAAAGGAAATAGCACTGTAGAAACGTATGTGACCTGAATAAGGCTCACTATCACATTAGTTTGTATAATAGTTTATAATATAGGAGTGAAATGCTTGCGGATCCCCAGGACAGACTCGGATGCAGACTACAGGGTGTGTCACGTACGAGGTTGTCAGCATGATTCGTCAGCCCCTGCTTAGGAGGGGTGCAGAAAGCTTCCAAGGGAACGGGGTTTAGTGCTTCCAGTAACTTCTTCCTTGATGCATGAAATTACTGTTATTGAAAAGCATTGGGACTGCAGAATGGCGTGATGTTTCTGTCTGCATCAGTGGTTCTTACAATGACTTTTCTTTTGAATCTGTTCTAATCTCCTGCATCCTGCGCAGTTACAAAAGTGAAAATCTTGAAACAGCTTTGGGCAGAATTACTCTCTACTATTTATGCTATGGGTGTGGCTGCTGGGTTTAAATTCTCCTTTCTATCCCATTCTGCGTTCTGGTTCTCTTTGCCCTGTCTATAGGATTTGTTACATGCGAGCATCCTGTCTCCCCTTCAGCCATTCTGTCCGTGGCCCTTGCTTGCCTTTGCTCCCTGCTCTTAATTTGGGGATGGTCTGCGGCTTTATTTGTAGCTCGCATGTCCCCAAAGAAGTGCAGCAGTTTTAAAGTAGCTTTTTGACCTCAAAGACTTTCTTTTGCCCCTCGGGTTTCCTTGTTCCTACCCCCGACCTGTAATCCTGTGTCTCACAGGGGAAAATGTGTAAGTGCTAGAGATCTTGGGGCTGGATGGAGCTATGGGGGTTGTTAATAAATGTCTCATTAGCCTGGCAGCAGCAGCATGGACTGACTGACAGTCTTACTTTATGCTTCAAGACTACTAATCTGTGTTGCTTATCTGTTTCTGAATTCAAAAATCAGCATGACTTAATAGCTCTGACAACAGACTGAAAGTAAATGTCGGGTGGTTTGGTTGTGCCCGGGATGACCTTTGTAGCTCCTCTGCTTTAATGAACTTCACTTCGAGATTGTGAATGGCTACAAATTTAGTCATATAATCAGATTGGAACGGGTAATTTCTTTTCATGCTCCATAGATACATAAGATGGCTGTAGTTTTAATGTGTAGTAATGTATTTAATGTATGAAGTCTCAGCAGAGTGCATGTGTAGTAGGTAAATGCTGAACATTTGTTCTGCTGTATAACTACTCAGAATGGAAATATTAAATTTGTCCCATGGATTAAGATTAGTTAGTTATGGCCATGCTATGATGCACAGGGCTCCAACTCTGTTACAAGCTATAGAAACCACATCTGAAAGACCACATGCATCAGCATATCATAGAATCATAGAAAGTCTTGGGTGGGAAGGGACCCCTAGAGGTCATCTAGTCCAACCCCCCCGCAGCGAGCAGGGACACCACTAACTAGATCAGGGTGCTCAGAGCCCTGTCCAACCTGGTCTTGAATGTTTCCAGGGATGGGGCCTCCACTACCTCTCTGGGCAACGCGTTCCACTGGCATAACCAATGGCTGTCTCAACAGTTACTCCTTCTTTGAGCAAAACTAGTTGAATTGGAAACAGGGTGGTGGAAGGCGTCAAGTTATATCTGCTGCTTCGCTGGAACAATAGTTTCAATACAGGAAACTTCCACTAATTCATGCTGGCAGGGAAGCTCATTGTGAAGAGTGTTATCTCGTGCTTGTATGTCACTGCTGTAAGATATTGGTTGCCTACCTCCTTGGACAGACAACTCCAGCTTTTTTTAATATCTCATACTTCGAAGAAGAGAAAGCTTAGTGTTGATATCCTGTCACTAAATTATCTTTGCCATTAAATCTTCCCAATGCAAATGAGCCATAGGCATTTTTTTCATTGTAAATGCTTGCTTTGTACAAAAGGATATTGAAGGTTAAGCTGTATAGACATTTAACCGTTCCCTGTAATGCTTTGTAAAGTAAATAACTTACCTGTTTTAGTATTACCTTTTGGTGAGCTGTATGGCTGTAAGCAGTGTGCTGCCATGGAGGGGGAGTTGGGGCGGGGGGACAGTAATATGTTTTAGCTTGGGGAACTCGAACACGCCTTAAACACATAAGAGCAATGAGGTGGCCTTTGCCAGTGTGATCTTCACAAGCAGGAACTTGGAGTAGCACATTTGCTGAAAATCTAAACACACAAAATTAAGGTTTTAATTTATGAATGTAGGAGTGAAAAAAAAATACCATCTCGGTGCCGGATTTCAATCCCTCTGCAATCACAAGCTCTCTGAAGGGTTTACCGAACATCTGCTCTGTGTACTCCCCCTCTCCATAGCTCAGACAACTGTAACCAACTTTAGACCTTCAGAGAAGAGACGAACTAAAAACACAGCCCACCGCATGAGACCAGGAGAAATCGAGGGGTTTTAGAGTTCTAAAGTGTTGGAAGCAGAGGGATTGTTAAATTTTCGTTTGATCTCAAAGGTGAAAGGGACAAAGGGCACAAGTTCTACAACACTGGTTTAATTTTTTTCCAAAGGAGTATTAGTCTTTAACATTCATCAACGTTTAAATCTTCAGTTTTTATGAGGTAACATTTTAAAACATAAATTTGCTTTAGAAAAGTCCTCACTGAAGGAAAGGCTGAGAAGGGTTCAAAGATTAATGTTCTGGTGGGATCACTAAGCTTTTAACTCACTATCTTGTCTGGTCTTTTTTTTGTTCCACTACAAAAGTGAATCTGGGGCTCTAAGTTTTATTTCTCACTAGTGTATTTTGAAAAATTGTTTCTATCCACTTTTACACTAGTTTAGGAGTAAAAGCATTTAAAAGTGAAAGTAGTTTTTCTGAAGGCTGAATATTGCATCTCCTCCATTATCAGCAGTCCTTCATGTGAAGCGAAAGCCGCTGAACTGAAGAGTAACGTGTGAGAGACATGCAGTGTGTTCTCTTTCAGACCCAACACTCAGCATCGGGGCCCTGCCGCTCATTCGGAGAATGACCTTCCAGAGCAAGAGGAAGAAATCCTGGGATCAGACGACGACGAACAAGAGGATCCAAATGATTACTGCAAAGGTAAGAACTTGCCTGTTTCAGCTGCAGGATTTTCAGTGTAATCAAGAAATTCCCTTGATTTCCCATCTACCATAGAGAACGGAAATAGACTCCCTCTAAGTGTTTTTTGAAACTGCATGATGATGATAACATTTTTCAAGCTAACCTGAAATGGAGAAACTATTCTCTAAGGTTCCCTCTGTTGTTGGTCAAGCTTTGGGTTGGAGAGCTGTTTTTAATGTGTGTGTTTAATGCTGTTAGCTTTTCCTCTGTGTCAGAGGGCTTTCAAAATGGGTAAAAGCAAGTAGGCATTCAATTTCTATTCAATTTTCGTTAGGAAAAGCACACTTTCAAATCCTTCAAATCAGTTTCAAATTCTTCACTTTTCTTTTGAAGATCGTCATCTTAGCATCCATTCTTCAGATAATTTTGTGTCTGCAAATACCGTCTTCCACATACAGAGCAAATGGAAGTACCACAGTATATAACTTAATACCAGAAGGGTCAGGCTCTTTTTTAACAAATACTTACAGAACACTGATCGTACAAATTTAGCTGATCAATTAGGTGAAGCTTGAATGTGTGACTCCACCTCCAAGCACTTTGTAAGACCACTTCTGTGATACTATTGTATATATTGAATAAGGCAGAGGGAGAAGCATGTAACGAATGCCATTTGTGTGTATAAAAAAATGCAAGGTAGAAATAGCACGGGGAACTTCAGTTGTAGTGTTTCTTACACTTCAGTGCTTTACTTCAAAGCATTTACATTACTTTTAGCATGCTACCCAAATATTTGTGGGATTTTGTTTGTTGTCAAGCAAGTGGGAAGAAGAAAGCCATTGTGTGAATTAGCGACCGGTGCAGCTGTCACTGCTGTAACTGAAAATTTTGAGTGAAGAAAAGGGACTTCTGCTGCTTCAGCTAATGAAGTAATGGATAATGAAGCAATTCTAAGTCTTGTTTGTGAACCAGTCCATCAAGAGAGAGGAATCTTCCTGGCAAAGCATGCATTTCATGGGTGGTATTTGCTGACCACAACTGAATAGTTAAGTGCCTGGAATCTAGGGTGTAATTCCAGGTTCTGGCAAAAATTTATGCCTTGCCAATTATAGATTCTTCTCTCTGTTCTGTTTTCTGCCAGTGCCCTTGTGTCTTTGTCTGGCTTTTCATGTCTTCGCTTCTGTCATGGAATCCTCCTGCATAGTCAGTAATTGAGAGGTATTAGGGGCACGGGGAGGAGACTTTCCTGTTTTTTCACTGGTGATGTTAAATGGCAAAGTGCCTCTCAGTCAGGAGCGCAGCTGCAAGGGAAACTCGTTGGGATCTTGGGTACGGTACTCTTTCATGTTATGACGATAGAGTGTGCAAAAACAATGCTGACATAGCTGTAAGATTCTGTTACTGGCATTGTAAGCTGTGTTTTCCAAAGGTGCTCAGCCTAGCAGACTTCAGATGCTTTCACTGAGGAAATACTCTTTTGTGATGCCACAGTGGTAACCTACATTGAAAGGGAGGAAAAGTCAGTAATTCTAGTTCAATTGTATTAAATCTTTTCAACCAGCTAGAGGGCTGTTCACAGCTGTTCCCCTAACAAACTGTATGTTTGTTCTAGCAAGATCCAGTTAGAGAAACATTTGCATTTGTTTATGTGATTAAAAATTTAAACGCATCAGTCTGCCTCAAGTTGTGATGCTTGTTCTACATACCTGCTCTTGCATCATCTTTTGATATATAAACTTCCCACTGTTTTTCTAGGTGGTTATCACCTCGTGAAAATAGGAGATCTCTTTAATGGACGATACCATGTGGTTCGGAAGCTTGGATGGGGCCACTTCTCCACTGTGTGGCTAGCTTGGGACACCCAGTAAGTCCTCTTAGGGTTTCTGGCAGGAATGCACAGCATTGCACAAGCATGATGGAAAGCATCTTTTTACTTTTAGATAAAAACACAAAACATAGCTGTCCACATCCTAACACAGAAGTTTCTTTTGATATTGTGCATGCATGTGTGTGGGAGGGAGTTAGTGGGATGAACCGTATATGTGGAAAGAGTGCCCTTGTGTTCAGCAGTCTTGGACCTATTGTTTCATTTTATGAGAAATTACTAACATGGATGTTTTATAAAAGAGACCCAAAGACAATGTTCATGAGTGCTTAAACCTTATTTTTCCATGATACATTAAATAATAGCGTGCTCATGTGCAAAAGAAGTAGGATAATCCTGGAGAATAAGTTCTTTGTGTGAATATTAACAGTCTCCAATTTACCGTGTATGAGTAGAGGGAAGAGATTAGTGGCCATGAAGGTGGTGAAGAGTGCAGAGCACTACACAGAAACAGCACTAGATGAAATCAAGTTGCTAAAATCGGTGAGTGCCTGAGAGTGGGGTTCAATTTTTATTTTTTTAAATTCATTTTGGGGGCATTTGCATTAGTCACATAATTGATATTTCTGGATCATCCAACTGCAAAGAATGTGGACAGGAACCTAACAGTAGTGCAGTAGATCCGACTTCAGAATATATTCTTGTCTGGTGATTACATCAAGAAACACAAAATTAATCCTCTTTTTCTCTGCAGGTCCGCAACAGTGATCCAGATGATCCGAGTAAAGAGAGAGTTGTTCAGTTATTAGACGACTTCAAGATTTCAGGAGTTAATGGTTCTCGTATCCTTTTGTGGAATAAAGGCAGAGAACTGCATAAAGATGGGAGTTCCCTGGGCAGCTGCTGTGTTGGGGCTGGCAAGCAATGCCAGGCATCCTTTTCATTGCCCAGAGAAACCTGCTGTAGAATTGTCTGCCTCCAAGCTGCCTGCTAAGCTCAGATCCAGAATGACTATTGAGCCTGACGTAATTTGTGTAAGTCACGGAGACAGCACTGCTTAGTCATGCTTTCAACATGAGAGATGGGGTTGGCTGCATCTGGTTTGTGAGCCAGGACTGAATCGTTTAGTGTCCATCCAAGATACCTCTGTGGAAAGAGAGCCCATCTGTCTCAACTCCTCAATTTTGCAGGCAGCCTGGTATTCAAATAAAATCGTACAAAATGTGAAGACCGGTAATTAAAAATAGCAAACACATGCAGTCTATAACTTGGTAATAAGGTGGTTTTCTAGTTACGGAAGCGTCTTACCTTGAACTTTACTAACATTGTTAGGATGTTTAAAGTGTATTGCTTTGAAAATCCTCTGTAGTTCTGTGAACGGCCTTCTAATAGGCAGTGCTTTGTGGCAAGTCCTAATAATGCGCCCTTAAAATTTGAAAGTTGGACTTTTGTGCACGTTTCTGCTTTGCAGTACCTTGGATTTTAATTCAGTGACAATTACTAGGCTGCTTGAGGAATGGAGCTGTAGGTTATAAACATTGTAACACTTGTAGAAAGCAGTAGCCCCACTAACTTTTTTCTGGTGCCTAGCACTGAGTAAATGTTGACTTCACTCTTGTGAAACCTGTGCATGCTTTCTGCCAGTGTAAAAGAAAAGCAGCCTAATAAACTCCTAGAAGTTCAGCTTCTAAAGTAAAGGTACAACACTGAATATGTCATTAGAGTGACTGTAGCTGTTGAGATCTTATAGACAAAAAGCAGATAACATAAATAGTGCTGAAGTCCAGGCTTGTCAAAAGTTTGTTTTGCTGGTAAAGAGGCAAGGAAGGGTGGAGAAAGTAACTTAATTGTTCTGAAGATGACTTATGAAATGGAAATTTTATTATCTTTTTGGGTAGTGCTGGTACAGAGAGATCTGGCATCGAATTTTGCCTGGGGCAAGAACCTTGGCTGTTCCCAAATATATGTTATTGTCTTGAAGCTGTCTCAATACTAGCAGGAAATACTAATGCACACTCGCTTGTGTAACTGGCTTCCACTCAAAGCAGGAGATTGCTACTGCTGCATTAGGACCTAACCAGCTCCATCCCTCTGTTTCAGGTTTTAGATAACAACACTGACGTGTAGGGTAGGATGGTGATGTTAAGGATGGCAGCTTCTCTAAGCTGTGTCAGAAGAATGAAGGTTCTTTCACATAAAACACTTAACTGGTATGGATTTCTTTTGATCCTCAGTCCTGGGAATTCAGAGCTCCTTGGGTCAGGATGTCCATCATTTTCCTTGACTGAGTTCCAGATATCTGTATGGTGTTTGAAGTTCTAGGGCATCATCTCCTGAAGTGGATCATCAAATCAAATTATCAGGGGCTTCCACTGCCTTGTGTCAAAAAGATCATCAAACAGGTAATTTGCAGTTCTGACTGCACTGTTCCCCTCAACCCAGTGAGAACTCTTCCACTAATCTTTCTCAGATCCAAGAAAACAGAAGTTAAAAATCAGTGGTATATCTCTCACGTAACAAAATCATTCCTGGGTTAATATTTGCTTTCTCTACTGCAAAGACCCTCTGCTACAGATAATTCTTTCTGACACTTAAACCATGAAGAGAGGCTGGGTTTACTTTTAACCTCTTCTTACCCTGGTTATTCCTCATAAGTGCTGAGTATTTTTTTAAAACTGTCACAGTAAGTACAGTGCTTAATGATGGGAAGAGAAACCTGTTCTTCCTACTGGATGGCGGCCTAAGAAGAAACATCTTTCTACGTGTGAGGTGGAGGGCAGGAGGAAAGCATGATTTTGTTGTAGGGTATTAAGATTAGCTTTTCAACTGTGGTATGTTAAGTTATGAGGGTAAAGAGAGACAGTAATGTAAATTCATAGCTAAACTCTGAATGCAAATCTGTATTTTCTGGAACCAAGGAGTAACCACTGATCACATTAGCTCTAATCTGGAGTATTCTCAAACACAGAAGTCCTCTAGGTTCATTGGTCAACTTAGGCAATTTTGCATTTTCACGTCACTCTCAATTTGCTTATTCTTTGCTTTTTCTAATGATTGATTTCCTTTTCTCCTGCCTGCAGGTTCTTCAGGGTTTAGATTACTTGCACACAAAATGTCGAATCATTCATACAGATATTAAACCGGAGAACATTCTTCTGTGCGTTAACAACAAGTATATCCGCAGGCTGGCTGCAGAAGCAACAGAGTGGCAGAGATCTGGGGCTCCCCCCCCATCTGGCTCTGCAGGTGCTTTTTTCTTGAAAATCAGTGCTATTTCTGCCCTGCACTCCCAAATCATCATTAATATCACTAGGGAAAACTTCCTAACTGAGTAGAGTGGAACAATAATGCAAGTAACCTCTGAAAAGCCAACTGTAACTTGTGAAGGTAGTTGTAAGTTGTAACTCAAAGATGATCAGGAAGGCAGTCGTTTGTGTAAGAAAAACGGAGGGGAGGGTGCATGCATGCTGGCACCTGCTTTTAGTGCTGCTGATCTGGACTGGTAAAGTGGTAGGGCAGTCAGTCTCCAATAGCACACACTGCGTAAATGCTAATGCACTCAGCGTACTGCTGGAGTGAAAGTGAGCTGAGGTACTTCTCACATTTTCCTCAAAGTTCATTTCTTTCATTGCGTGATGCTGGAAATGCATTTAGTGAAGATCTCGACAGGGACCTATTGTGAGTTTGCAGAAGTCTGAAAAACCCGTAACAGAAACCACTTCCTTGACATGCTAACATCCCTAGAGATCTGCGAGCTAATTTTCTCTTGTTCCTAGTTCCTTGTGTTCCTCCTCAGAACATCCACCTGTACCAGGGTGTAGTTTTCGAGAACTACTGCAGTGTGTATTGGAAGGCTCTGTCAGCCATAATCTTATACCACCAGCATTTAGCTGAGCCTGTCATAGCTTAACTTAAGGAAGCTCCCTTAACTTTGGTATTTGAATGTTTTGGTTTGCACTTTCTTTTCAGTAAGATGCATAATACGTGCAGTAAATGAAGCGGCATGACAGGAAGTTTAAGTCGTTGATATCAGTCAAGCGAGTCTGCTATCTGGAATTTTGATTATGCATATAGTCATTTAATTTTTTTTTTTAATTCTTGCTGTACTTTTGTAGAGAAATAAGCCTTCAAAATAACACTTGCTGATATCTTTAACATGTTGTTACCAATCTGCATAGAAAAAAGCTTACCTTAGGTTAAGAATGCAGATGCAGTTTTTGAGTATAAACATACTAATTTACTGATTTGCTTTTCCCTTTCAGTGAGCACTGCACCACAGCCAAAACCAGTAAGTGTAATAGTTTTCATGCATAAATATCATTCCATAATGCAGTCAGCATTAAGGGAAAGCAAGCGTATATCAGAAGGGAAAATGTGATTTGTGTTTGTCATAGACGTAGGCATCAGATTCAATGCTGTCTTGGAGATGCAAGTAGTATTTGCTCATCTGTCACCAGGACCAGTAGTCTTTTTGGTGGTCTCAGGGTCTGTTGTGAAGGTGACTGTTTTCTCTGGAGTCAGAGATCCCTCATTTGGAGAATACTGTAGGTTTTGCTCCAAAACCGTAATATCTGCTGTTTATTTGGGAGAACTGTCTCCAGAGTTCTCATCTTGCACTGCTTCCTGAGCTCTAAAATACATTAAAACTTGATGCATTTTAGATTTATTGAAATACGAAATGCTAAGTCAAATTTCTCTGCTCGCTTCTGTGTAGGCTGACAAAATGTCAAAGAATAAGAAAAAGAAGTTGAAAAAGAAGCAGAAACGGCAGGCTGAGTTGTTAGAGAAGCGAATGCAAGAGATAGAGGAAATGGAGAAGGAAGCAAGCCCTGGGCAGACACAGCCTGAAGAGGAGGAAGAAGCTCAGAGCCCTCTGGAAATGCTCACAAAAGTTAGTCCACCAGAGGAAAATGTCAGCAAAAAGACAGGTATGGACCTAAAGTACTGCTAAAGTGGCACAGCGTTGTCTGTTCACTCACGCTGGCGTGAGCAGAGTGAGCCCCTTTACCAGAGGTGGCCATTGTCTTTTAACCTGTTTGCATTGCATTCTGCCCATCTAAGGAGGCTGGGAGGTCTGCTGTGACAAACTGAACTAATGAGTGGTTGTGTTCAGTTACGTTGTGAGAACTGCCTGCTTCAGAGGGCTCCCTTGAGCAGCTGGAGCTGTTACTTTGTTTAGACATACTCTATCTTCTCCTTTTCCACTCTTCCAGCTGAAGTTGTTGTACAAGAGCAATCTATTCTAATGGAAAGCAGCATGGAAAAATGTGTAACAGAAATAAATTGTAATGGAGTGATACAAATGACGGACTTCCCAGACTCGGGCAATCAAGGGTCTGTGCGACTTGAGGATGACCTTCATAATGCCAATGACTGTGGCGATCACCCTCATACACAGAAGAAGGAGAACTTCCATAGTTGTAATTACAGTCAGCGTAATGGTGACTCGGAGAACAGGCCTCAAGGAGCAATGTCGGACTCATTCGTGCCCTTAGTTTCAGAAGATTCCATGGTGTGTCAGCCCACATCCAATGAAGAAAGAGCATTCAATGAGCAGGAGATTAACCATTTGCAGGAAAGCATCCGGACAGAGATACCTTCAGAGGATGAGAATGAGAATAATAGCCCATCAGACAACAAAGGTATAAGAGGAACCCTGGGAGAAGGGGCTCCTTTCTGCCTGACATGGGAGGGTTGTGTTACAACACTTCATCAGGGTATTAATAGGAGCCTCCATTTTGTAGGCTGAAGTGATCAGCACCACCTGTGTGAGGCTTTTTTCCTGCCAGGAGTAATTAACCTGACAGTCCTACTCCAAGACATTCACTGTCTGTGGCTTCCACTTGTAGCTGTGCCTTAGTTTTGACTATGAATGCATAAGTGTTCCCACTCTTTTTCAAAGTATCTATACAGTTGTTTTTCAGTATAGGAACATCCCCTCCTTTGTATCAGGTGTTGCTTATGTGATTTTCATTGACAATTAGAAAAGTAAGTTCACAAATTGTTGCTGGCTGTTAGATTATGGGATAAGTACTGTTCAGTGTGTTCTGATAGATTTGTTCTTAACATGGAGCACAGGTAGCTCCTCTCAGTTGCTTGAGATGAGTAAATGTTTTCCCAGAACTGGAAATGCAGCCTGACTGAAACAAAGCGTAGGAAAAATACCTCTTTAATGCTTTTGTTTAAATATGATTTGTTTCAGGGGGGAAAAAAAACTGTAAGTCTTGTAGGTTTGGGAGAACATAAGACACAGGATAGAGTACAGCAGTTTAAACACATTCCAGGTGTGTGTTTTTAAGTAACTTGATTTATAAAACTCCGTTTTTGCATCTTTGAGTCAAGGTCAGGTGAAGTATATCTGCTTGGAGACAGAAGGAGAAATTAACGTTTGTACTTGTTTTTTAAAAAAAATGTCTGTAGCGTTTTCTTGGCAGAGTACTGTTGGGGAGTTATATGGATGAGAAGTAGCAAGGGAAATTTAAAGGTTTTGAAACTTGAACTGCAATTAGTTGGATGCCCCTGCTAGTTGACTCAGTGTATTTTGCTTCTCACAGCTCTCTCCCAAATAGCTTTAGAGCTACAGCTGGATGTAATTTAGTGACTTAATATTTTTGCTCTCCACTGTGTCATTGAGGTTTTCCCAATATGTGCTTGTAACTGTCGGTGTTGCAGCAGTGAGTGATGGGGATGTCAAGAAGATGCTGTAAAATGTGGACTCTTCTTCAAAGATATAGGAAGACTTAAGGGTCGAGAGGCTTGTTTCGTTTCTGGCAGTGTCTTTATTTAAGAAGCCTGTCTAGATATAGCCAGGCTTTTTACAGTGGTGCAAAGAGCGCTGGGAAGCAGTCACTGTTGCATGTCCGTCCTTGTCTGACATCAGTCAGGTTTTAATGGTGGTAGCTCTGTTCATAGTGCAGACTGATGATGATTTTTATACCGCAGCTTCCAGGAGGGAAAAGTTCTGATCCACAAGCAAAAGCCCTTCCTGGGTAGGGAGAGGGCTGTAGGATGACAGATGGTGACACTGTCCATGTAGCTTTAATCAGCTGTTATACGTTGTTGCCTCTAGGAAAATTGACTGCTGGGAATTTCCTTCTTAATCCTCTTGAGCCCAAGAATGCAGATAAGCTCAAAGTGAAGATAGCTGACCTAGGAAATGCCTGCTGGGTGGTAAGTTTACAATCTTTTCACATTGACCATTTAAACCTGCTAATTCATTCACAGTATGCCAAGATGGAAAAGAATCTGTAAAATAGATTCCATCTTAGACCTGTTTGTGAAAGTAGTGACAGTTTACAGTGATAGTGGGGAAAGAAGCGGGGGGAGCAGGGACACAAAGAAAGAAACGGTCTTTCTCTAACATGGGATTTCAGCCTGTGTTCTGGGCGCCGCACTGGTCATTAGATTAGATTACTTCTAATAAGCCTCTAGCAATGTCGCATAACATGTGTAGAAATCTGCATGTGTGAAACTTCTGGAGTCTGTAGCTCTCCTGGAGAACGAGAAGGCTGCAAACAATTGCTCTGATGTGCTAGTTCCGTAGTTTATTAGCTTGTCAAACCATTTCAATGGATTCACGAGCACATGAAAGAGACTCATAAATAGTTTTATTCTTTGATGGTTGTGCTGTGCTGCTTTTAAATGTCTGACACTTCAAATAGAAGAAATGTGTATTTTACTTGGCTTCTTAAATGGCAAAATACTTCAGATCTTACAGGAGAGATGAGTCTCAAACTCAGAATTACACGTCAGGCTTGCAGCATCTGGCAAGGTGGTCTTTTACATTGGTGCTTCTTATCTGCTTTAAGGTAGCTGAATCGTGGCCTGTCCATCATGATCAGATAGGAGAGAGTGCAGCTTCTGAAAGTCGTCCCTTACTGTATTTTTGTGGCTTGCTTTCCACTAAATTGCTGGACTGTTTTACTTAAGGAGGAGTGTCTCGTGTAGAGCATTTAAACAGTGCTTGTAGGAATATAATGAAGTGTTTAATGAGGATATAAAATTCAGATGAAATGTAATGGGAATAAGCTTTGATCTGCTCTGGCCTTCCAGGTTGTTGACGCTTCTCTTTGAAACAGTCCCTAACTGTTTGGTAAAATGTTTCTTCTGTTTAGCACAAGCACTTCACTGAAGACATCCAGACAAGACAGTACCGATCCCTGGAGGTGTTGATAGGATCGGGGTACAACACCCCGGCTGACATCTGGAGCACGGCGTGCATGGTGAGTGGGGTCATCCGGGGGACTTTAGGCTGTTTCTGTGGAGCCTTCTGGGAAACTCGTGTCTGCTCTGCGCTCTGGACTGCTGAGTCGCTAGCCAAGCCTGCCAAAAACCCCTCACAGGTGTTCAGCCAGCTTCCAGACTTGCTGAATACCTTGTTTCCACACCAAAGTTGTGGGTTGTTTTTTTTTTCTTTTTTTGCCACGTGTCGCTTTCCTTTTGAAAATTAGTTTTGTTGTACAGCACCGGCAGATTTCAAATGTGATTGTACTTTGTCATCATGCTTTGTGGAAAAAGGAGACAACTGTGCAGTTCTGAAGACAAAATCTTTTTATATAAAAAGCCTTGCTGCTGCATCCAGCCCTGTTTCACAGATGCCTTCAGTATAATTTTGTAATTTAATCATATGCATCCTCTGTGTTTGGAATCATTTTATAATCTGAGTAATGCTGAGACAAGGCTGAAGCTGTTCCTGTAATAGCTGGCAAATGTAGAATAGAGTGATTAAAAAAAAAAAAAATCAGTCTGGGCCGTTACTGCGTGTGCCTCTGTCTCCATTCTGTTTTCTACAAATCAAAGCTTGTTTTTTGTATTTTAAGCTTGGTAAATAGTGAGTGAAATCATTTTCACTGTCTTGGAAAACAAGCTGTGATTTTTGATGAATGTGGTGAAGGAGAATGCAGTTGGGTCTTGTTGTCTGCAGAATGTGTGGCCAGAATTATACAGTGGTTACTCTGAGGGCCTAAGTCAGTAGTTTGACAACAGCAGCCTGTAAAGAAAACTAAGGATACAGAAGGTCAGAGGCACTGCGTAGAAGTGAATACGTAAAGGGTAAGTGTGTCATGGAGTTTAGGAGTGGTGAGGTGAAATTAATGCAAATGTTTTTTCTCATTTAAAGCATGTTTTCACATCTACAGACAAATCTTCAGAGATTAACTGTTTGAAAAATGTCTCTCATATCTGAAATTTGGGGAGAATTTAAAACAAAAAAAAACCCTAGTTTGGACATGGCGTCGTTTTACAAAATGTTGTTGAGGTGGAAGAGAGGCCGAGCATGTGAAATGCAGTAACTGTACAGTTTCACACAAGCAGACTGCATTGACACGGTGATTCACAATTCATCTTAGATATGCTTATGATGCAGTCATTAAAATGCTGCAGAGTAATTGCACATGTGAAGATGGTAATGGGGTACTGGAGTTTTGCAGGTTATTCTTCCTGCTGCTTTGCTTCTGGGCCACAGAGGTACGCAGAATCAACTTGCCGCACATCTGACAGCGTGTGAAGTGTATTAAAGTGATTTAATGTGCTCTTCTCTGTTTGTTTAGGCCTTTGAGTTAGCCACAGGAGACTATCTGTTTGAGCCGCATTCTGGGGAAGATTACTCGCGGGATGAAGGTGTGTTTGTTTAAGTCTTTCCTTTTAAAATGGGATGTGAAACGCGATGGTTGCATCTTCAGAATGAGCCCTCTCTTAGGAGTTAGCAATGCAAAGGCTCCTGGCAAAAAGATTGTTTACCCAAACCAGCACCAGCTGTGCTTGAGGCTCTGCGGTAAAACACCATGCAGTAAAGTCCACGTTCGTGTTTTGGTGTTTCCCATTCCTCTTGCCGCTGGATTCTCTATCTTGCTTCTCAGACTGATCATGCCTCAAGTTGCCTTTACCTTTTTTCTGCTTGACTTTGCTTAGTGGAATCTGATTTCAGGTGGATCTCAAAGTAATTTTTAAGGGAGATGATGTTTTTGTCCTTATATCCTAGAGAAGGAAACTGGGGCAGAGAGATGTCTTGTGTGAATGTGTCTCATTGCCTTTTCTTTTGAAAAACCGCAGATCACATCGCATTGATCATAGAACTTCTGGGGAAAATACCTCGCAAGCTCATTTTGGCAGGAAAATATTCCAAGGAGTTTTTCACCAAAAAAGGTAGAAGGAAACAATGCAAATGTTACTTATCCCCTCATCCCCTGCCGCAAATGCACAAGAGTGCCTTGCTGAAAATACCAATTAACAGTAGACGTTAGCAAAGATGCCTCTTTAAGCCTTTCCTTTGTTTTAGGAAAGGCTTTCTCAGTAAAACTGCAGCTAAATAGAAGGCATTCTTGTCTAACTGCTAAAAGTATCCTACATCCTAGTGCTTGACATCTTGGTGTATATCAAATGCAGCAGGTAGAAAAACAGTACTGTGGATATTTCTTCAGACTTGATTTGGCTTTGTTTAGCTGATCTTTGTCGACTAGAGGTATTGACTCATCTTTGAAGCCTTCTCTAGACACCTTTGTTCCATTTCTAGCGTGTCAGTCGCCTAAACAGTGCCTTGCATCCTGAGCCGTGTTGCTTAGGACACGTTATACCGTTATTGTAAAGCCTTAAGTACCCCAGAAATGTCCTGAGTCTCCAGAAGAAGTTTTTGATCTAGTTTAATACTTTTTTTTTTATAAAATTAACACTTTTTTGTTAGTAGCGTATTGCTTCCTCAAAGAGTGCTGCATGTATTCCGGAGTCAGCGGCACAGCGTTTACCTGTCATGTCAGGCAGTATAATTGGTGATTTAATGAAGTTAAACAATACTTGCTGATACTGGGTCAGAAATAGCAGGAGGGAAAAAAGAAGCCTTCAAGGAAGTACATTTCTAGAACAGTCTTCAAAAGCAGATAGAAAAGGAGTCTTAGTATAATTTATTTCTTTGTTCAGCATGCCCTACCATTTTATGTTGCCCATGCCCAACTACGCAGAACAGTTTCTGAATTCAGTCTGTCTTGTTTAGCTGTTCAGCCTGTTTTATTCAGCTGCTCTGTTCCCATATCTCGCACTTAACCTGTCTGTCTTGATTTTCAGGTGATCTGAAGCACATCACCAAACTGAAGCCCTGGGGCCTTTTTGAAGTCTTGGTGGAAAAATACGAGTGGTCCCAAGATGAGGCAGCTGCGTTCACAGACTTCTTGTTACCTATGCTGGAGCTGATCCCAGAGAAGCGAGCTACAGCAGCAGAGTGTCTCAGGCACCCCTGGCTTAACTCGTAGAGGCTTCAACCCAGTGCCACAGCACTACACTCTGGTTTACAGCATAGCGTACACGCAGCCAGCTGCCCCTTCCCAGATCCAAGGCTTCCAAAAGTTTTAGATAAATCTGACCTGTTCTGCTGAGTTTGCTTGTGTGACTCAATGGGGACTCTCCTCAGCCAGTGGGCGTCATCTCCGTGTTTTGCCTTGATCGGGCTTCGCCAAAGACACATTGACTAGAATAAGTTTTCCCTGAGTCTCTTCACTGTTATGTGCCGTGTGTTACAGATGCGAGCTCACCTGTGCTCACATATGCTCCCTTAGCTAAATTTCAGCTCTCCTTTCTTCATGAGGGGGATGTGGAGATCCGAACACCTCCTTATCTCACTGACTCAGGAGTCAGTTGCCCGCTGTTGATCCGGTAGCTAGCAATGGGGTGAGAAGTAACAGATGGCACCAGGGTGGTGTTAGTTCCTTGTGGAGCAAAGACCTCGAAACCCTCATCATTTTGTAGGTGTCTGTTGTATTCGTTGCTTTCCAGTCACATAACTCTTCTTTAGTTCTAGCTGCTTAAATCTTTTTAAAAGAGCTATTTAAACCTAGGTTTTAGTCTCCTTTCCTTCTTCCTCCAAAGCGGCCTGCCCCTTTACTTTTTCCTTACCTGTGCCCAGATAGTCAGTATAGTTTCTGAACCTGGTGACATTTTCCACTTTAATGCCCATGCGTAAAAGGTGACAAGCAAAATAAGCAAAAGCTGGAACCGACTCAACCCACAACCTTCAGCATGCAGACGGGTGCACCCTTTGGCTGCAGGGAGGTAGCCTTGTTGCAGGCAACTCTTCTGACATTTTAGTGAGCTCCAAGTTCTTTGGTTTTTATCCCTTACTGGCACTTTTTTGCTTTGCTCGAGGCGGTTGCTGTATCCGTGAGAGACTGGTTTTCACTGGTGCAGTCTACTCTGGCTCTTAATTATTTACCATTCTCTTTTTCCTGAGAAAAGGGTGGCCAAGTCTGCGTCACAGCCATGCTATAGACCTTGACTTTCAAAATTAACACTGAAGGCCCTGTGTAAAGATTTCTCTAACTTGCTTCAGGTGCTGGCCTTCAGATGTAACTTCCCAGCAGGGGACTGCCTTTTATTTTCTGGGCCATTAGCACAAGGAGAGCTAGCAGAAGTGGAAGAGAACTGACTTTTCCATGTAGATACTGGACTAGAAGCTGTTTCTAGAGTTACTCCAAGTAAAAATGTTCAGTAGGGTTTCTATATAAACTTCTCAGAGGGGGTTGGATATAATGAGTAAATGGGTTAATTTTAATTAAAAGTTAAATCGCTGTGGCATTTGATAGTTTTATGATGACTTCTTCTAGACTTGCCCATCCTATTACAGATTCAGTGCATCCTACTCTAAAGCGAGATTGGGCAGCGCTGAGGCTTTGGAGGCACTTCCTTACCGTGGACCAAACAGGCCTTTGGATCCGTGGTAGCTCTCGGAGGACAGAGGTTGCTGCAGGAGCATGCTGGAGGCCATGCCGATGCTATCCGAGACGATTACGTTGCCAAAGCTGCCAAGACCAGTTATGTGTCACTTCTGTGTGTGTGCTGGGAAATCCCGGTTCGTAAGGATCGTTCATTCATAAACGTTGGTGTCATTTAATCCACTTGGAAAGAGTTTCTCCAGTCCAGTGCCTGATTGGGCTTATTAATGCAAATCATGCTGCATGTTCTTTTAGGGGTAGATCCAGGTTCTCTATGCATATAATCTAAAATTAAAGTAAGGTAACATACCAAAAGAGGTTTAAACTGCTGATTTGATTTTTTTTTTTCCCGTTTCATCTGGAGTTATCCAGTTGCGTGTCACTTCCATGTCCGTTGCAGAAGGACCGCAGGCAGGACTGGGTTCCAGAGGCCCTCCTGTCTACAGGCTGTGAAGATAATGTTGGCAGGGCAAACAATTGCTGTTGTCTTGACAGCTCACCCGGTCCTGTGTACCTGAGGCTGGCTGATGAGAGAACTTTTCCTAGAAGGGGTCTGCCCGCTTTGACTCCGAGAGCTCGTTCCCATCATTCCCTTCCCCCTGCCACCCCTGACTGGAGGAGGTGGTGGTTTTTTACCGTGATAGCCGAGGTTAAAGCCAGCTTGTGAGTGGAAGACCTGCAGAAGCAGCTGTCAGGATTCAGTCTTGTACCGCGTGCTCGTTCACTTGGGGTTTGTTCCGTTTCCAAATTGCCGTCAAGTGCTCACACTCAAGGATTTGTACTTGCTGTGTCAGTCTGAAACCTGAAGGAAAATACATTTTTATTCTTTCTACTTCGGTGCTTTGTCTTTTTTTCTTTGTGAAAGCCGTACAATAAAGAGATTATTTAATAACTGAGCCCTATTCCTCATATGTTCCCTCTGTAAGTCTGTTCTTTCTGAACTAGTGGCCTATGGATTGAATTTCCTTTGCTAGTGAGCACTTCGTTTTGATTTCCAGAATGAGAGGCAGGGATATGGGGTAGGTGAAGCTCTTGTTGCTGGTATTGTGATCTGTTTGAAAAGGGGGAGAAGAGTAGTCCATAGCAGGACAATTCTGCTGGAATTTTTCCATTCAAAAATACATTTTCCTCCAAGCCTGTCATAGCTCTGCTGTCTGCCCTAGCAAAGAGTCTTCACAAAACCTTCCCAAACACGTTTTTAGAGAGAAGCATAAAACTGGAAGATGCTTTTTAGAACTGAATTGAACTGGCTCCTGCAGGACCCAACAACTCACAGCAAGTAGAAATGAAAATCCTAATGCAGCCTAATTTGGGGGCTCTGACCAGATAAGTGCTGGACGGGACGATGAGTTGCTTTCTCTTCGGCAGGACCGGGCTGTGCTGCAGGTGGGCGCTGGGTGAGGAACGATGGCTAAATCGGATTCCTGGGGTGGTGCAGTGAGCTGGCGGGCACTGTTACAGACCTGCTGCAGCTCACAGATTTTTTTTATTTTTTTTTTTTCCCAGGAAAGTGCCCTTTTTCAAAGGTTGTGTTCGGTTATCGTTGTCCGGAGGGGGAGGTGATTCATGGCTTTGCTAGGAATTGGCTGTGTCGTGTTTCTCGAGTACGAGGGCAGCCTGGGACACGGCAGAGGACTTCCCCTGCCCCAAGGAGACTAGCACAAAATGCAAAATGCTATTTTTATTTTTTTTTTTTAATTCAGAAGTCATTTCCTTGAAAGAAGGCATACAAACCCCAAGAAGCAGCAAATCACCATCCCTCCCCTTTTCCCCAGGTTTGCTGATGGACTCAAAAAAATCTGTGTCCAGTTTGGGCTCTTTCCATCAAATAAACTCCCCGAGAGCTGGGAGGTGAAAAGGACAGTTACAGAAAATCCACAGAAGTTGATAAACGTAAAGCTCCTGGAAAAGTCCCTTTTAAAGGGAAGAGCTGTGTCTGTCGAAGGCGATGGAAGAAGCACTCTAGGTGTCCCTGGGAAGAGAAAGAATAGGTCAGCTGGTGCCAAATTGACCATGACTTCAAATTTTAGGCCTTTTTTTGTCATCACTGGGCAAGAATTTATGTTTTGCTGGTTTCAGGAGGCAAAGCAAAGACAATTTCCCATTTAACCACAAAACAAGTGAGACTACAGCACTAAAATCTATACAGTTACCAGTCCTTTGGTAATCCTCAAAATACAACGGGCATTGCGTGTACTGGGAGGAAACATTAAAAATCACTGGGGGCATCACTTACGTGGGGATCAGCTCTGTCAGTCGTTGCCCTCTTCTGTAAAACAGAAAGATAATTACAGTGTTAATGGGGTATGGTATAAAACTAAAGGTGCGGGTGTATTTTACAGTTTGTTTTCAAAAAGGGGTAAAAAATTTTAGGACGGGATGAGGAGAAAGCCCCCGGCTTGTGAAATGTAGCCTGGCTCCATTCGGGCTCCCGCCTCGTGCTCCTTTGATGTCTCTGCCCGCTGCTGGCTCTCTCTACGTCCCCATGGAGCAGCACAACCACCTCGCCAACTCTGCTGCTTCTCCCGCTGGAGGAAGCCACCATCCTCCCAAATCACGGCCATGCCCTGCGGCGTGGAAACTCTCCGCGCCAGCACTGGGCCTCGGAGCTCAGCCCCAGCTGCCTTTACCTTTATTTTCCACTTTAAAATCGGACGGGAGGAGGTTGTCCTGCCGGTTCCCCAAGACAAAGGCCAGGAAGGAGAGGATGAGGGCGTCGAGGATGCCGATGATGCAGAGGATGTACGCCCAGCGCACGGTGCAGGCGCCCAGCGTGTACTTGTCCGTCTTGTCCCCGCACATGCGCTTCACCTCGCTCGAGTCCCAGCCGTCGGGGTAGATCAGGCAGCCGATCATCAGCCCGGTAGCTGCGGGGAGAGGGAGACGTTACAGCGGCCGCGAGCTACCCGCTGAGCCCATGCGGCGTGGGGAGAGGGTACGGCATGGCTACAAGCATCAAATACTACAGACCGGCTAATTGTGCTTAAAAATGCCCTGTGATTGCCCATGACGGATGGGCTCTGCTCAGGGAGGAGCAGGGCACGGCACACAGCCTTCCCGCAAGCTCGGCGTGCTGCTCCCATCAAGGACCCGCCGCAGCAGCATCTCCCGTCGCCGCGTTGCCCAGGCAACGCCTCCGCACGCATCCCTGGCCGTGTTGCTCCAAAGAAATATTTTCTCCAAGCAAAACTGGGATGGGTTTAATCCGCACAAGGTGGAGAACCTTGCTCTTGCCCCGTGCGTAGCTTGATTTCGGCTTCTGCTTTGCTAAGGCCTCTGCAGCTTTGCAGGCAGATTAATTCTGCTTGTTCAGCTGCGGTGGTTCCAGCCGGGCCGTCAGCCGCCTCCTCGCTGCCCGACCCTGGCGTACCCACGACCTCGGCACCTCGCCTTTGCAGCTTTGCCATGGGAGTTGCAACAAACCCCGCGCCAGCTGCTGAAGGGCCACCTTCTGCCAAGCGGCTCACGTCCCAAAATCTCACAAGTGCTTTTTTTCTTTGCCCCACATATCCCTCACGCTCAGAGAAATTGTTGCTGCATTTGCTGGACAAGAGGAGTGATGGGGCTTGGGAGGGAGAAGAGTCGAGCTCACCTCCAAGGCTTTGGGACATGATTAACGGAGGCTCTTTGCATCCTCCACTGGTATCACAGAAACCCAGCATGGTGGGGGCTGGAAGGGCCCTCTGTGGGTCACCCAGCCCAACCCCCTGCCCAAGCAGGGTCTCCCAGAGCAGGCTGCACAGCACCGCGTCCAGGGGGGTCTGGAATATCTCCAGAGAAGGAGACTCCACAGCCTCCCTGGGCAGCCTGGGCCAGGGCTCCGTCACCCTCAGAGGGAAGAAGTTCTTCCTCCTGTTCAGACGGAA
>Ga0065711_1033159_pt1 | contig 25987 bp, 20 predicted proteins | sample Hoacrofraction12_FD_59098 | JGI IMG/M metagenome (GOLD analysis project Ga0065711, IMG submission 59098) | Hoatzin crop microbial communities from Cojedes, Venezuela - Epithelial fraction 12 v2 (version 2) | ecosystem: Host-associated > Birds > Digestive system > Esophagus > Crop | place... | reverse complement strand
CCAGCCCCGCCTGGACAAGGTCCTGTGCAGCCTGCTGTAGGTGACCCTGCTTTGGCAGGGGGGTTGGACTAGATGACCCACAGAGGTCCCTTCCAACCCCGACTATTCTGTGATTCTGTGATTCTGTGAACCTGTCCGAGGTGCTTCGGCTGATCACGCCCCACACATTGGGGGCCCTGATGGGTGTCAGCAACTCTAAGGATAACGGTGGGCACTTTGACACCCTGTAAACATCGTCCAGCCCTTGGCCCGAGGTTTGCAGGGAGCAGTGAATGGCATTTGCCCTCACTGAAGAAGGCGGTGTTGAAAAGGTGCCCCCCTGCTCTGGTGGCACCGTGTTGACTTTCGGGAGGCTGTTTCTGCTGGCAATGAGCATGCTCAGGTTGGCCCGGACGTTATTAAAAAGCTATTCCAAGCGCTCTGGCTGGCTGCACACATTAGTGACAAGATTGTTAGCATCAGAGGAAATCCCAACTTTTGTTAGGAAGAATGTAAACAACTGCTGCTTCATTCAGCATACAGGAAAGAAAAAAAAGAAAGATAAAAAACCCCCTCTCAGGCCGTTGCTGCACAGCTGGCTTCTGCTCAGCACCATCCTGCTCCAAAGCAGAGGACCTGAAGGCTGTTTAGGGACAAACAACAGGGAAAAAGCATAAGATTAAATGCAGCTTTCCACATGAAAAATGCCCGCACTCAGGTTTAGATGTCATAGATGTCATCCCACCCCAAAGCCAGTCCCCTGCTCCCCATCAGCTGAGCTTGGAGCATTGTTTCCACCTATGTATACACCTCTAACAAAAGTTATAAGTGGACAGAACGTTCTGTGAGCTCCCAGAGATCTGGGATATCTGAAGGACTGCAAATATGAGAAGTGTTGAACTCATTGCAGTCCAGGGTCCCATACTGGCATTACCCCTCCCACCCATGATCTTGTGGCGGAGCTGAGTACTCAGCATCGCCCTTATCCTCTGCTATAAGGAAAAGGAGTCAGTCAGAAAAATCCCTATTTTACTGCATTTTCATCTTAGCGAAGTTGAAAGAGCAGCAATTGAATTCAGAACAAAACAATGAATTGTCACATCACTGAGGTTTTTTTCTTTCTTCTTATAAACAGCCTGTCTCCAGCTATAGAAGCAACCACCTTCTGATCACTCACCTTTGCTGAAGGACCCAATTTCAAATTATTATTGGCCCAACCCCAAACCACCATTTAACTGGGCTGAGACACAGGCTCACCCTACAGCAGCCCATCGGAGGTTTCTTTTCCAGATCTACAAGTAGGTCCCAGAGCGGTGTCAGCAGCATGTCCAGGAGCAGATGGCGAGAGCTCTGGACGGACCAGGCTCCATGGCTGTTAGTAATCCCAATTTTATGGCATGGTGGGGATGAAACAGTCCTGGGGATCAAGGGGTTGCTGTGCAGGGCAGAGGAGGACACGTCTCCTATCCACACTGCTTAGTAGCACATGGGCCTAGCAGGGAAATCATTTGCAGAGCTCTACTGGTGGGAGACCTCAATGATGAGCATGTTTGTCCCCTTACAGCCTGGAGACATCTTGGTGTCACTTACAGGATTGGGACAAAGCACGGATGAGTTGGGATGCTGCAGTCTGGTCCACAAGCAAATACCTAGGCTCAGCTCCTCTAAAACATCCTGCAGACTTATTAAACCTGAGCACTGGCCGGCAGCCAGCGGTGTGGGCAGCATGTGAACAGGTTGCAGAACTTGTTGGGATTTTGAGCTGCCTCTCAAGCTCACCCCTATCCTGCAATCCATGTTTCGGTGCTTTTCTGAGCGAGGCTGACCACACAGCTCTTTTTACTCCAGTTGGGAGTTTATTGCTTTTAGTGTTGTTGAATCCTTCTGCCTCTCTAGAGAACGGCAGTATCCAACAGCGGCAGATACTGCTGTCACAAAATTGCACGGGGTCCAGGTGACCCAGAGCTAGTCTAGAGACCCCCCATAAAACCTCCCAGCTAGACATTATCTCGCCAACTGAGCTGGTGCCATCTAGTAAGTCCGTGATGATGTCCCAGTGTGCCAGACAGGTTCTGGGCGTCACACCGGAGCCATGGGGAGAGCTGACCACTTGTGGCTCTGCGGTACCCACACTGCTGCTGCTGCATAAAACATCATCAGAAGATGGGGAAGGCCACGGCAAAGGCGGTGGGAGGGCTCCGGCGACGGCAGAGCAGCCCACTCCCTGCTCTGCTGCAGCTGCCTGAGGTTGCAGCAGCTCCAGCGTGATTCATCCCAGACCAGGAGTAATTGGTGTTGGCTGCTGAAGCGCCGAGCCCTGAAACTTCTTTCATCATATTTAGCATTTCCCGCTATATGACAAGCAACCTTGCAAAGCGCTCTGCTTGGTGTGTGTGCTGCAGCAAAGCCCTTAGTCACCTCCCGGTCCCAGCAGCTGTGTGTCAGTCCTGGGGAAGGAGTAGGCAAAATAGATCTTGCAAGAACAGGCAAATTACTTTCACTTGCTCAAGAAAAAAAAAAAAGAAGATAGTAAGAGGAAGCAAATAATTTAAAGCAGCAGGATCTGTGGTGAGTTCCTTTATTGTAGAAAAGCCTGAATCATCTACTGGTATGGTATGGGGGTTGCAAGTACCCGAGTGATGGTGCGGAAATCTTTCCGTGCAAGAAGGTGCACATATTGATGGCAAAAAAAACCTCATCAGGACTTTGCTAACTGCTTACTGCAGTTTTATCTGACAGGGCTCCCTGCTCAGAGCTGACAACATGACTGCCCTGGGGCTGGCTTTCCCCAGTGAGCCTCCACAGGGCTCGGAAGACTGACAAGTCCAGACTCCAACATGCTCTAAGAGGAAGATAGTCCTATAGAGAATATCTTCTACCAAGAACGTTCAGCATTGTATGTTATAAGATGTTTGGTTGCCTAAAACGTTGGTGGATTTGTTTTCCAAGCTGGGCGTTCTGCCCACAGGCACATGGAGAGCTTCATCAGAGCATTTTTCTCTCCACACCACCACCTCAGTCACCGACCCTGAAGAATTCACCCCCCCGGAAATGGACAGGGAGAGGTTGCAGTGACCATAGCACTCCTGATGAGAGGCACTAAGCAGGTTGTCTTGAAGATTGCCAGGTCTTCCTGTAAAGGACTTCCTATAGCGTAACCAGCCCCCAAAAGACACTGCAGCGTGAGTCCCCCGAGCCCAGCACGGTGCGTTTGCAAGGCTCGCTCCCCTGTGCTGGCAGCCAGCCACAATCTGCAATTTGCTGTAGCCTCCAAATCATCTCCAAAGGCGATTCGAGATACCCACACTGGCAATTCAGTGGTGGGGAGTCCACCATCCTCAGTACGACATCAAACCCCGCCTGGGGCTGCAAGGCTCCCACACCTCTGGCAGTGAGAGACATATCTGCCAAAACTCCCACCCTAGCAGCCAGATTTATGGGTTGGTTAAAGGCTGGGCCTGCCATGCTCTTCTCCAGCCATGAACCAGGGAGGCCTTGTAGAACTAAGCCTTGTCACTAAATCCTGGTTGAGGTGCACAGTGCTGCTCGTCTGTTGTTTGAGCTACAGCTCCAGCATCTCCACAGGCTCCAGCTGACATCTTCTAGGTGATGTTTTCAAATTTCTTCTCAGTATGATGAAAGACTGGAAGTTCGATTTATTAGAAGAAATAATCTCAGTTCCTGGAGCTGAGATTTCGATTTCATCACCTCGTCCCAGGAGCTGGGACCTTGGCACAGATGGGTAGTGTCTATCTGTTAATGCAGCACCAGAGAGAAGAAAGAAAGAAACTGCTCATCATTATGTAGAAAACCAAAGAAAGAAACCATTTTGGGGCCCTGCTCCTACCTAAGACTCAAAGAGCACTGATGCATCGAGGCCTCCGAGTGGTTTTTTTCGCAAAAGCCAAGTGCACTTCCCTGGTACAGAATGAGCAGAATAAAAATTGGCATAAAATTCTGTGTGACTAAAACCTTGAGGCAGAGTCACTGCAAGTGAAAACCCCAGAGAACATGAAATGCTGTTATAATTCTACTCCAAGGCTTTGGATTTTTTTTGCCTCTACCCCCCTGGTGCGTGATGTTCATGCAATTAATTTAATCTGTGTTTCTAACTGTGTGTGAGCAGAAGGAGGGGACAGGAATGGAGCATGAAGCAAACTGAGTTTTGGTTTTGCTTGTATCCAAACAGTACAGCTTGTTAAAAGAAGGCCTTATGTTTTAGCCCCAACATAAATCTCTTTTACCTTCTGAGTAATCCATGAAGAAATACCTCAAAGAACACATTTTGGGGAGGACAAAGAACGTGCACACAGAAGCGCGCAGAGGGACCCATGTACTGGGACTGACAGAAGAAGACTGATGAGGACCAGGGCCATGTGCGGGGATGCTGGATCCTGGCACCAGCACCGGCGGCTGCCTGGAGGCCACCCAGCAGGACAGCTGCTCAGGATGGACAACCCGGGATGGGAAGCCACCAATAAGTTGCTTCGGATCTCGCTGTGATTCACTACAGAAAGTTCCCCACCTTACCTCATCTTTTCGAGACATCTCCACTGACGAGTGATTCGACTGATTTTTTTTTGTCAAATCAAACTTAGAAAGCAACCCAAATACGTACGCAGTGAATAATTACGGTACGTGTTTAGCACCAAAATAATTAAAGAGCTTGTGCTGCACTTTTCCAATCCGGAGCGCCGTAGACTCTGAGTAATCATTTCTAACCCCGTGCTACTGACGTTTGAGTCGCTTTCCCAAGCCTGCCGATGAGAAGGCTGAGGCAGAGGGTGAGCCCGACGTCCTGGAAAGGCCGCAGAGTCAGACCGAGAGAGCGCGGGTGTCCCTGAGATTTTCAGCTCTCCCTGCCGCACACAGCCTTTTCGAAAAGGCAGAGTCAGGACTCATTGCCTGTGTTTCTCTTCCTGCTGTCCCTTTGAACACCACTCAAACATGCTCACAGGCTAAACATCTCGCAGCTCATCCTTTCCGGTAGCCGTGCATTACCTTGTCTTCTTCAGGCCTCCAAATGGCTGATGCTGCCGCTGAACTCAAAGCAGTATTGCGGGGAAAGGTGAAGATGGAAATAGTCTGAGGAAAGAAGGCAGCCAGAGCAGCTCTGCCAGCTTTTATGTCTCCTCCTAAAGCTGGCACGAACCTACATGGCTTAGGGGAAGCATATACAGCCATGTTCCTCGCTCACAACAGTTTTGAATGGGGGGGGGGAGGACCTGTCGTCCCGAGAGTGAGCAATTTTCCCCATGAGTGCTGTGCTGGTGGGTTGTTGGCACAGCCCAGCACTCTGCAGTGCCCCTTGGGATGCTCTCCATGCCGGTCCATGAAGCTGTTCGACATCTTTGGTGCTCACCTCCCATACCCAACTCCTGGCTCACCAGGGCAGGAGGGCACAGGGGCTCCTCTGGCAAAGCCTGCAAGGGCGTGGGGAGCGAGTGGAGGCACAGCGAGGGAGATGGGGAGGTGCGGAGCAGGGCCGAGGGACCGAGTGTCCAGCACACGGAGAGAACATCGAACTCCCACGAAGAGATGGGTTCCTCACATGGAACGCTGTTTGAAGGGCTGTTTTAAAAGATTTCTCCAATGGACTGAGGAGGAAGAAGACATTTTAGATGCTTGAGGTACAGCACATGTTGCATTCGGGTATGTTCACGGGGGTTTTAGGGACAGCTTGATCTATTTAAGATGCAAAAAATAGTCCAAGATAGACTGAAAATTTTGAACCAAACCAAAGGACATTATGTTGTTACAACCTCATAAACACTCTGTGCTCTTTCAAAGATAAGCAGATTTTACTGCACATCTTTCTACTTTTTATCTTCAAGCTTTGTACCTCTGATGAACCGTTCTCTCAAGAGGAGGCAATGCCTCAATGTGCACACTGCTAGGGGAGAGCCGCTCCAGGGGAATGAACTCTCCTCCTTGAAAGAAGTTAGCCACAATCAGTGAAAAGGCTTCTCAAAACTGTATGGAGAGCCTTTTAATAAACAAAATAAACCAAACCAAAAAACAACCTGGTTATGTTAGTCCCACGATGAGGAATTCAGCCTACTCTTACTTTACTCCACCTGCAGCTTTTCAGCTCTGCTTTTACAATGGCTGAGAATGGAAACATAAACTCGATGCCAGTCCTGGTTCCAGAACTGAAGTCAGCCCAGTATGTAAAACCTCTTTGGTTAGTAGTTTTAACTCTGTCCTTCTTCAGTTTCCAGACTTTAAGCGTTCACTTGTCAGTGAAGTGTCAGTGTTCAGCCCCCGGCTCTCATCTGGAGGCATCTCCTCAGAATGTCAGGGGTTTGCACAGTCAGACGATGGACAAAACCTTGCTTTTCAAGTAGCCTTACACAAGCCACTGGAGCTTTCTGAGCCTATTTTGTCCAAGAAAAATATTTTATATCTATAATAAGGAGTTTATTCCATGTCTTTTTCTATTTTGTATGTAGTATTTTGGTTCTGGCTCTCCTCTCGCCAACACTGCTATTTTGTTGTTGTTCCTGCTAATGAAGTAAATAGCTTTGCATTCCAGCTCATGATAATAACACAGCTATGTTCCTAGTTGGCCTTGGCCAAGACAAGCTATTAAAATGAGTTCTGTTTTGTCACGTTTCGTTTTCTGAATCACCTTCAGGAGGCGCCGAGCTGGTGGAAAGGAACAGAAGAGGCTGAGAGTCAAAGGCAGGAAAAACATCTGAGACGAACCCGCGGCTCCAGGCTCTGCTGGGACAAAAGCAATAACGTTGCTCATCTCCTAACACTGTGCAAAGATGCATGTGAGAAAAGGCTCATTTTTTTGTGTGTTTGAAGCACCTACCCCTTTTTTTTTTGAATCTGCCACTTGTAACTCACGGTGAAATGCCTGCACAGATTGTCCGCCGGCTTTTGCTGCAGGGAGGTGGGCAGTGGAAAATGCAGTGCTGGCCTTCGCCGAGTGCTTCCCCGTTACTGGAGTAATTTTGCTCAGTGGCGGCTGTTCTGACAGGGGGAAAAAAAAAAGATTATTTCACATGACTTGAACTCTGCAGCCTGATACGATCATTAGAAAGATTTGACTGTGTTATAAATAACTTCTTGATGCTAGCACAGCTTTGTGCAGGCTCTTCTCTGAATCGCCTACCTTTGCAGCTGCTGTCAGCAGCCTCGTCTAACACGGAGGCATCCGTGATCCTGGTGGGGATGGTGGGCCAAAGAGATCATCTTTGCGGTCACCACATGACACTGCCATCTTCTGCTTTGCTGGGGATGAGGGAGGCTTGAGCCCTTTCCTCTCCCCATATCCACCACCCCACGCGCTCCTTGACACGGGCTCCTTTCTTTAGCTGTGTAGGGTTGCATCCACGCCTGGATCCCATAGGACCTTGATATGGATCCAGCATCACTCATTTCATGGGCAAACATTTTTTGAAAGGGACCAGCAAATTTCAGGGCAGTCAGGAAAAAAGCCTTCTCCTCAGCAAAACCAGCCTCTGAGAGGCTGCCAATTAGCTGCAGCAACAGCTCGTGATGTCAGGTAGTGTTTGAAAGCCAGAGATTTATAATCCAGGGTCACATAAAGCCTATGGCAAATCAAATCTGTGATGAAAAAAAAAGCCTGTAATGAAACGATTCAACACAGGAAGTCTGATAAACTGTTAATTTTACTTAGGATAATTACAGTATTTACATCTAGGTAGCGCTGACAGTTTAGGGCTTTGATATGCTCTAATGTGATTTATGGGCAGCAGAAAGGAGCTGGGTTGAGGTCATCGTCTCTGTCCCAGGAACATCCGCCTCCGTGCAAAGCTCTGATGAGCTTGTGCCGCCCCAGCAGACAGGACCAACCACAAGTGCCTCCTGTCTGAAGTACAGCATCTTCGTGTGCTGCTGCTCAGAGATGACCCTACATCGTGCTGATTAAATGCTAATGAAGATACTACTTTTGTAGACAACTCAAAGAGCCCAAGGGATAAGCCAAAAATGGTGTACTGACCCCAGAAGAGACAAGTAGGAAAGGAGAAAGGAAATGAGGCTGCCTCATCTTCCAGGAGCTGCTTCTTGTTCTTCAGTAGCTGGTTCATGAACAGCAGCCACAGCCTTGGGTATAAAAGCAGCCACCGCCATCGCCCATAGCTCTGTTCTGCCAAGGCAACCCACAGCATTGGGCTGAGGAAATAGCCACAAAACGAGCAATGGCCGAGGCTCTAACATTGATTTTCAGCACAAATGCTGCAGCTGCTTGTGTTTCTGAGGATTTGCTGTGTCCCTCTCTCAAGGATGCCATCCTCCCCCTCAGAGGTCTCCAGCTGTAAGCAGGACAAGCCATGTCAGTGAGGTGGTGGAGGCAGCCACAACCCCGGACAGAAATGTCACGTGAGCACAGTGGCTGCAGAAACAGTAAAAGCAATTTTTGAGACAGATATCATATGCAATATGGGAACAGAATAAGGATGGGCTGAGTTCCTCCATCAGCACAAGGAGCACCTCTGGGTGCCAGTCTCAGATTTTAAAGGTGGGTAGCAGCTGGACCAAAAAAAAGACACTGTTGTTTGGCTTTATCAACAGCTGGTAACTGTCTGAAAGGAGACTGATGCTCGTGGTTGACACCAGGGGGATGGGGACAAGGTCTGAGAAACAGGTAAAAACTTCCTGAAACAAATTGAGCACAGGCCTTTCCGAATTTTACCCTCGTGGAAGTGCTGTCCAGTAGACCTATTGGGATCCACATTTACCTGAACCCTCTTGAAAAGATCTCACATAGATAAAATGAAATTTGTCCTAAAATGCCTAAAAATGGATGGGGTATCTCATTCTGCCTCCTGTCTGAGAGCAATGTCTCTTTGTCATCTCACTGCCCCGCAGGAAAGGTACACGGTGACACCCAAAATATCTGCCTGGAAGGACAAGTCTAGATTGTTTCTCACACTGAGCCCTTTAGGGAGTGGTTTATCTTTTTGGAGGGTTTCTGGAGAAACCAGAGGCTCAGGGATGATCCTCGCAGAGCTGTTGTCTTTCTTCATAATCTCTGAACAGTTTGGAGATCAGTGATCTATGAGTATTTTAAATGTTCAGTCTCCACTTAGCTGAGCACGGAGACAGACGGCCACTCGCTCCGTGTGGAACAGTGGGATGCGAGAGCCTCAGCACCGGGAGCCGGCTCTCACCCCCAAAACTGAACACGAGTGAAAGGGGTTTGTGATAAGCGTAATGATTTACGCACCGAAACCCTACAAAACCGAACTCGTGTTTTACAGAAAAGGCCACAGGTCTGGGATGAGCAAACAAACACCCTTCAAAAAATCCTCAGTGCTGACATTCGGAGGGAGAAGTACACAAAACATCCAAGCCTATGTTTTGCATTAAAAATCACAATCATGTCTAAAATATCAAAATCAATCATTTCAATGCATCTGATACAACCGGGATGAGAAGAGTGCTCCAACAGCATGCCACCCCTCTCAGCGAGTGGACAGGAGGCAAATGCCCCTTCTGATTTGCGTTGTAGCAAATGTCTTCTAGGACATGGAAGGGGGATGAAAAGGATACTGAGCAGGCTGCACCTCCGGAGAAGAAAACCTCTTTTAATCCTCTTCCCCAGCACATAAGCACCCACTTGAGACCAAGCACAGCAAGACAAAGAGGAGATGAGAATGACCAGTGAAGAACAGCACAACCAGAAGAAGAGAACACGTTCTCAAAGGCACCGCCAGCATGCTGCCATCTAGAATCATCTGCTCGTGACAGCAGATCAACTGAAAATACCTACCCGATGCCCCATGGACAGAAAATCCTGATGCACCAGGGTCATACTGCTTTGCAGTCCCATCTTGAGTTTTGATACCTACCATGCTGGTACCTCTGGTACCTTTCCAGAGAGAACTGCCGTGCCCTGCTGCTGGCGTATGTGCTGGAGCAGTGGGGCTGGGACTCACCTCTCATGCAAGGAGGAAGAAATCAGGCGACTGAGCCATGTTCTCAGTCATAAGGAAAGAACAGGCAGCAAACAGGCAAACTCCAGGCTGCTACGGTGGAGCGGGTAAATTCAGCAAGGCGGCAGGCAGTGGTGCATCCCCACGTCTAGATCTGGCCTTTCCAGAATCAGTTGCTGCGAATTTTCAACAGATTTTTAAACTGCAACCTCAAATGCTTTTTTTTTTTTTTTCTTCTTTGGCAGCTGAGACCATTGCTGGCACTGGCACGATGTGAAGGCCCCATGAGCTTCACCACCACCGGGCTGAGCTTTGGGCAGCATCCCCTTCCGTGTCTGATGGGGAGAGGCTGGAAAGCAGCTGAAAAAAGTGAGACAACAGGCCAATGCCCTGTTGTTTTGAAGGAGTCAAGTGACAGAGAGACAGAAAAGACCTTCCAGCAACTGGTAGCTGGACTTCTGGGATTGGATGCAACTTCAGCCCAGGTGAGCCCAAAATCATCCCACCGACCCCCTCCCTCAGGCTGCAGAGGGAGGAACGGGTCAGTTGATGCCTTGGGTTCTCCGTGGGAGCCGGATCAGAGAGACAGAAAGCGGAGTGGCAGGGGGACGGTGTGCTTCCTCACAGCAGATTAAAGCTGGCAGCAGCATCAGCGGAGTGAGCTTGTGGGCAAAAGCAGGAAAGCAGAGCTTGCTCTTCCCACAGGTTTGGTGGGGAGTAGAACGGGGGAGCAAAGCAGACAGGCAAGGGACGCTTCTCCACACCCATCCTCCTCCTCCCCTCCAGCCCCCTGGGGGACCTGCAGTAGGAAAATACCCTCAGCGGTGTCATCTCCTCCCCTTTCTCTCTGGCCATGGCACCTTGCAAGTGTCTCTCTGCTGTCCCACGATGGCACCAAGTTCCTGCTGCCCAAGAACTATGCGGGAGCATTCCCACACTGCCGAGGGGAAAAGCTTGTGCCCTCCACCAACACCTGCACTGGCAGGCCCCACTTGCTGGGATGTCTCCTTGGCTGCCTCCTGATGGCAGCAGTCTCGGGCAAGCATGGGCAGCGACTTAGTCTTGGTCTCCACCTCTGCCCATCTCTTCTTTACGTTGTCTTCCCACCTCCTCTTCTCCCCTGCTCCTCTCTAGCTGAGGGAACGCAACCCATGGCGGTGTCAGCCAGGGAAGTGGTGGTGTTGCCATCCTCTGCCCTAATGCCACTGGAGGAGGGAGTGGAGATCTTCCTGCCAAGGGTGCTCCCCCTCTGGAAGCTCGTCTCTGCCTGCACACCGGTGCTGCTTGGGTCATCTTCACATCAGCTTTGCTGATCATTTTGTGGCCCCAGACAACTTTAGGGTGCCATTAGCTTTTTCACAAGGCGCTAGTGGGAGAGGACTGATGGGTGCTGGCGCCTTTGCTTGCCTGCATACACAGATGCAGATGGCTACTCCTGCCTCCCCTCTTGAAGGTGTATTTTCACACATGTGAGTTGGGCTTCACCATCATGTTTGCCTGCACAGCGGTGGGAGCAGCTCCTGGGGCTCCCCCACAAGGGATATGGGCATGGGGCTCCCCAAAGCAGTTGCAAAGCTTGCTCATCCCAACCCCAACATCTGCATCTCTGCAGATACTGCTTCCCCATCCAACTGAAGCAGGAGGATACAACCATGAAGTTCACTGCATGGTGTGTTGCTACAAGCCCAGCAAACTAGTTGAGGCTTCAGCCCTTCGTCTCAGACAAGACACCTTTCAACCAGCAGACTACTGACGGCCTGCCATTATTTTAATGTATGTCCGGTAAGGTGATTTTGAGGGGCAAACTCAAGTCCCTGAGTTTCCCCCTCAAACTCCTGCTCAGTTTGGTTGCTGTCCATCCCCTCCTACTTCCACACAGCCCAACGTGCTGTCTCGGTGCCACGTTGTCCTGATTCTGGCATTTTAACGCAAGAGCAGCAAGGGATTTGGTGCACGAGGCACAGCCAACGCTGCACGGCACCTGGAGCTCACTGCCTCCTTTCCAAAAGGAAGAGAAGGAAACTGCTGTCTTGTTATTTTGGCTTGCCCAGAGCGCTCTCCGCTGCGGCCTGCTCATCGACGCGGCTCCTCAGCCAACAAACTTGTGGAAAGCATCAGAAATGTCAAAATTGCCTTCTGCTCTGCAGCAGGCCTACCAGTGATTTGTTTTTCTCTAAGCTGGGCAGCTGCAGGATACGCTACTCTCTGCAGTTTTCACTGTCATCTCCTCCTGAATTTATTTTTGGGCCCAGAGCTCAGACACATCATCCATTTACAGGATGGGCACACAGCACTGACACGGTCATCGTTTCTCCCTGCACACCTACTTTCCCCCCAGGATGCTTAGAAATGTGTCCAATTCCTCTTTCCACCCCAAAAAGCTCTCCGTATTTCGCACGAAAAGGAAGCTGTAGTCGAAAATGATTGTTGGCTTTAGGAAAAAAGAAAAAGGCAGCGGGGAGGAATGGGCCTTCCCACTCCCACCACCGCCAAATCCAGCGGAGACAGAGGCCAAACCATAAGTCAGGACAGAGCAGTGCCAGCCTGAGAGGGCAACCGTGCCCCAGGGGAATGGGGCGCTTTGTGCCTTTGGATGAAACGGATCCCTCTCACCTTCACTCGACACCTGCGGAAGCTTTTCCTCCTCCCCCCAGGCACAACCCTTCAAGTGCTACAAAACGAGAGCTGCGCAACCCTGAGCTGGAGCTGCCGTGGGTCATCCCAGAGCTCGGGCCCCTTGCGGCAGGGCAAGCGGCAGCAGGGCCAGCTCAGTAGGCAGCAGCTGAGAAGGGATTTTCTTTCCCAGGTCTGTAAGCAATTGCTGCTTTACAGTCTGTGTTTTTCCATTTGGGAAAACCAGGTTTGGGACAAATGCTATGACAGGAATCTGAAATCAAATTTAACACTCACAGATTCAGACACCACAGCAGAACTGAGGTTCAAAGGCTGTGGGGGGAGAGCGCCTGTAGCTCGCCATTTGGAGGAATCCATTAAAAAAAAAGGCAAGCAATAAAAAAAATACAAAAAGAAACTGTTTTCATGCAAGCACAGCCTCAAGCAAATGCACACAAAACCACGAAGGAGAGGGAAATGCCTTCACTGATGTGTCTGTCCTCAGCCAAAAAAATACACTCAGGACAACATCCAGACTGAAAGGAGACGAACCAGAATGATGCAGCTGGACCCAAAACAAAGTTCTCAAGGAAATAAATCACCCGATCCGCATCTGGGTTCCAGGTCCTGAAAAATATATCACTGTATACAAAATGGACAATCATAAACAGAGACATCTGACATTTTACTCAGCTGGACAGAACGTTAACTGGGAGTTCAGATTTCAGGAAATGGCATTTAACCTGGCTATCCTGCTGCCTGGGTGAATGCTTTGACCACTGCTGAGATCACCTTTCCCCTCTCCTCTCCTGTTTCATTCCTGTCTCCATCACCAAAGCCACCTTGCAAATTTAGGATGAATTTTCTACCAACTAAACCTGGTAAATAAACTTTCCGGCTACAAACTCTCTGGATTCTAGTCGTTCCTTTTTTCTTCTTCAGGGTGGAAAACAGTGAACCGTATCATTTCAGAGCACTGACACCAGCTGATAAAATAATCCTGACATTTGCTTGCTGCAGATTAAAGAAAGCCCCAGCAATTACTGAAAAACCTGCAAGTTTTAGTTCTGTCCATGACCATCTTTATTCCCTATCACTACAGTACACTAATGCTCAACATCAGCTATCAAATTTTCCATCCTCGATAACTAGAAAAAAAGTGTTGGCCCAAAGGTGGCATCACAAAGAGCCGATGAAAGAAATTTACTGTATCTACTACTGCTGACATGAAGGCACACAGCCTCTTGTAGCAGGAAGAACTTCTTTGACCTTGTTGGAGTTCCTGGCATCTGCTGAGGCTGTCAACATAGGGGCCAAAATTTGATGCAGTGAGGAGGATACCAGGACATTTGGCACAGGAGACGGCAAACAAAACATTACGTAGTTTTCAGAGTAAGAAATTTTGGCCAGTAAGAACTACAGCTTGGCTTGAACTGGGAAAATACCAGTAGAAAGCCAACCATGTAGTAGTTTGTTCATACGCTGCTTACTTTTCATTTTCCAGCCCATCTAGCACGTCAATTTCCTGAGTTTACTTCCACCTGACACATGAAAGTGCTTCATGAGCACTGATAAAATCTAACATTCAGTTAATGTCCCCCAGGCTAAATAGATGGAACTGGGAATAGTTTGTGACATTTTCCTCTGTATGGGAGCTGATCTAGTCACACTCAAAAGCAGAAGCAAGAGAGAGTACTTTCTAATAATGACACAACTCCTAATTGTATAGATCATCATTTCCACTCAGCTGCAAGAAGGCATGTCCATATGAAATACAATTTGCATAAACTACACTCAGCCAGGCCAAGCCCTGCACCCATTGCGCTGCACGATGGAGCTTAACACCAGCCTCAGTGAGCCAGGGGTGTGGTTCTCAACTGCGTGGGAATAAGACCAAACCCACAGTCAAAAACGGGGCACAGCAACAAGAAAAGCTGCCCAGCTTAAGAGCTGCCTCGCTGAAGTCCCCAGTCTCCAGGTAATTCTCCTCCCTCATTCACTGACTGCCCACTCCTGAACACAAGACAAAAAACTTTGACAGGAAGCTCCAGCAAGATTTTATTCAATGGTATACAACAGGGAGAAATTAAGATTAAAGAAGATTTGTATACATTACTGATTTTTCAAGTTGATAAAACAAATCCATAGTGACACAAACAACTGAGGTTGACGACATAACAAGAAGCATGGTGACCATCTCTCTAGTGTCCATACCTGCAAATATACAATATAATAATGCTTTTTAAAAAATTATGCTTCATACCAGTGCTGATTTGGGCAGATTTATGCTCATTCTACCATGCCATAATTAACGTGTAAACCAGATGAAGGTGAAATGCTATGCTATGGAAACCTTAGGAAGTTCTCCACATTTCACTTCCCCCAAAAGTCTATCCAGATACTAGTTAGAAGAGAGACTGAGCAACACAGAATATCCTATGCAAGAGACCCTCAGTATCATCAGCTTTTGCCCAGAATCCCACTTCAGATATACCCTGCATGAGAACAAGGCCAAAGCTTGCCATAGCCCCAGCGACACTACTGAGCGCCCATAAGATGACATTCATTCCTGGCTCCACTTCTCATCACGCTGCTCACGCAATATTAAGTCACTACTCAGGCAACACGGGCTCAGTTTTCATTAAGGGTTCATTAAAACACCTTAATATCAAAACTATGGTACTCAAGTTGTCATGTTAATGACGATTTGCGCAACTGATCGTGAACCAGATCCCAAAGACAATCCTGAACAGTTATAATATCTGGTTCGCTTTGTTTTTAATCTGGGCTCTGGTTAGAATTAATATATTTGGTTTGTTTTGTTTCAAAGGGGCTGGAGAGAGAGAAAATCCACAGTTAAGAAAAGATTAATAACTGATCTCAATGTACAATCACTTCTCAAAACACAATTACCCCTCAAAAACCCACCCATGGACCTCCTATTGCTATTCCAACAACAGACCTTTGAAAAACACAAAACAAAACAAATACAGAAATTATGAATAAATGGGCCAAGGATGCAGCAATGGCTACATGGATATTTGATTTCCAGATGCTAGGAAATCAGACATATCAATCTCTGAGCCAATTAGAGTTCTAAAACAAATCACAAAGATACAGAGGGACCCAATAAGACTTCTGGCACCTCAGCAGAAACGCTGTGAAACACCAGCAGCTAAATTCGGGTCACTTTCTAAATCCAAATTGCTCATGCAACAGTGCAGTATTCACCTGAGGCTCCATTTTCAGTGAATTCCATTTCTCTTCTACTCTCCACTCTTTAGAGAGAATGTCAATAGAAATCACTGCTTTTTAACAGCTCCCACTTTGCCCACAGCTGTTTGGGCTTCCTTCAGAGCTCATCTACCACCAGGTGACTAAAGAAAGTTCCCTATACAGTAAGGTAGAGAAAAAACCCTTCCCAACAGCAACTATGTCCTCAGACCCACAAATGAAAAAGAGTGCCCACACATCTGACACTGATAATTTCTATTAACAAAAAGACAATTGGATCTTTCATCCTGAAATCTGTGCAGGATACCTACTTTTGGAACTCCCATTCCCTGTTGTCCAGCGGACATACTTGGCGAGTTTTGAGCCAGCGAGAGATGCAGTGGAAGTGGAAAGCATGCTGGAAGAGAAAGTTCAGATCACATTATTTCAGAGCACATGAATGTATCTCATTGTGAAAACTATCACTGAAAACACCACGGTGAGAAGGAAGTGGGAAGTGTTTGCAGACAAAGGTGGGGAAGACTAATCAGCCAGCTCACTGGTAAACACCAAGAAATTGATCCACATTTTCGGGGCGGAAGGGAACATTAGTGAATTGGCAGCAGGGAGCCTTTCCACAGCGCACGCAGTGGCAAGCAACTGACTTCTGATGAAGGAGAGAATGCACAGTTTAACAGCTGCTAAAATTGGCAGAGCAGATGCTGATATGAAGCATAATCAGAAAGACAAGAAAGAGGATTTCACAATGAGTAGCAGGGATGATACGTATGTATGCATACACGCTGAAGCTTTCTGCCAGTCTTCTGGATAAACCAAAACCTGAATAAAAAGGAACTTGCAAAATTAGAAAGAAAAAAAAAAATCTCCATTAGGTGTTTGACAAGGACACCTTCTTCCACACCCCATACAGCTACTTAAAAAAAAGGTTCCACTTGTGGTAACTCTTGCACACAAAAACATAATTTTGACACTAGTATATTCTGACACGGTCAAAAAAGTTGTCCTCTACAAACAGAATTGCAACATTTATAATCCTGTTCCAGCATTATCACGCTGTAACTTGACCCCACAGCACAGTGAGGATGAGACTGAGGAACAGGGAGTTATTCCATTCTGGAAAATTTTATCTTCCAGCTCAGGCCCAGGCTAGCTAAGAGGTATGCAAGTTTGAGTTCACATGCTAGTGGGACCATGTACAAAGGAGTGCACACGGCAACAAACTGAAGAGGTAGAGATTATACACTCGAATCGATTTGATCTTCCTCCAAAAGGGGAAGCAAATCACCCAGTTACCCGGTATTGACTCCTTGAATCAGCCTGCACAAAGACAAATCAAGCATGCTGATATACAAGTACCCCTATTACCAGGAAAAAAAGGCATAGCTACTAGGCAGAACCTTGATCCGGAAAATCATGTTCAAAATTAAAGATCTATTATGCTTCCAAAAAATATGGGTAAAGGCCTATCTTGCTTCTCTTCTGTGTCTTCCCTATCACACCTCACCAACTTTCACTCTTTCTTATTTTTTCTTCAAAGTTCTTTTTTCTGGTGGATTATCTGAAACATTTTATAGAACTTGTTCTGTTCCAAGTCATGAAAAAAGGGGATAGCATCACCACAAATGAGCTCCACAATAGAATAGTTTTCCTTACATTGCAGACGCCCCATGCAACTGTGCACTCTTCAGAGGTAGCTGATGCTTGGTTTGCTTGACATTCTATGCCTGTGAAAACAAAGATTAATCACATAGATGCGTTTCCTTAAATTTCTTACCCAGGTTTCTCTAATTATAAATTCACTGTCTTGTCAGACATTTTGTACTATCAGTTATATTTACAAATTAATTTGCTCATGTAATGCTGGAGTTTGCTAGTCTCTTTTCTATAGTCTCGTGACAGGTAAGCCCAGCCCAAAAATACACAATAGAAAATAGAGTTTAAAATGTGTTTTTTGAACTTTTAACACCTTTGAGATTAGTACCTAAGATGACCCCCCAAAAGATAAATACTATTTATGGGTTTGGGTTATGTTTTACTTTTTGTGTCAGATGGCATGGACGAAGGAGATGAAAGAGAGAAAAGAAGGAAGAACAGCACTGGGAAAACAAATTCAGTAACCTGGTTCTCCACTCTAGAGCCTGAAAAATTCACTTCTCCTCCAGCTCAAGAAGAAACTTCAGGAGAAAAAAAGACATTTCCAACTCCTCCACAGCCAGCAGCACAAACCTATGAGACCAACATTTTACTTCCTGCAAAAGGATGCTTTCTCTAAGCCTAAATGGTTTAAAAAGACATGCTGCTAGATGATCATCTTAGAACTCGATACGTGGGCTTGTTGCTTTCTTGTTTTGCAGATCTTTTTTTCCTGGCAAAGAAAATGTCTGAATGAGCTCCAATTCTCTGTTCACTTTTAGTGTGCCCAAATATGCTCAGAGGAAAAGGAATTTGATTCAGCAATTAAAGATTCAAAAACTTTCAAACCCCACAGGTTTGGCTGAAAAATGTAATCTTTATTTGCTCTGTCCTATTCATCCCTGTCTCCATTTTTCACTCTCTCTCAGGTGTGGAGATGAACAAAATAAGAGAAAGGCCCATTTTTCCTGAGATGTGAGAGAGATCAATTAACCTCGGTCACAAGGGACTACTCAAGACTGAGGTCTAAAGAAACTCAGTAGCAACAACTGTTTTGCAAGTTTTGAGTGAACGTGTATTTATTATACGGTTTACATCAAGATACGATATACCACAGCAGGAAGTCCAAAGCTCAGTTCCTGGCCTGCCTATAGAAGAGAACAAAATCCAGTGCACCTGAAATGTCCGATGTCGTAACTTCTTAAGCCCTCAATACATACAGCTATAAAAATAAATCTGATTAAGAAAATGGAGGACAGTCAAGAACATTGAAGAGTTTCAATTACTTTGGACATTTGTTTAAAATATGACACAGGAGATTGCTGCAACAATTTTACTGTTACTGCAGTATAGACTCATGGTCTTGCTCAGTATCATGGGGCATATTATATTAAGTTTTAAATATTTGGCGTGAGTCTCTACAGTAACAGCAAATTGTGAGAAGATGAGTAGTAGGAAAAGGAGAGGAAATTCATTTGAAGGAAGAAAAGTTAACTGGTAGCTAACTTTAACTCAGGAAGTCTCTGTCTGGTGAGAGCAGCTCACTATATACTCATCTTGGTTTGTCTCCTCTTTCCCTGCTGGAAACAGGATATTGAGCATATTAGTTCTGAAGTCCATCTAGCCCATTTTTACATCATTTTGTCTTCCCCCTCCCCCAAGTGGCCCTAACGTGTGAGCTGTATGCTTTGGAACACTTCCTCTCCCCTCCCCCCAGGCTTTAAAGGACTCTGTATATTGTATATTGGGAGAGAGAGGGAAGACAGGTGGTTTAGATAAGGACGAAAAGCAGCACTGAAATTCATTTTGGTGTTACTCAAACATTCGTTTACCAGCAAGTACAGTCTAAAACATGACAGTCCCAAAAGCTTAAGAGGACAGATGAACTTTTGCAGAAATAGCCGAGGAGGAGTTCTCTGGTGGTGATGTAAGGCCCTTCCAACACAACACCCAGATTTAACGCCCTCATCAAACAGGCTGGAAACTACTGGTGGCACTACTACCTTTGGCTGCCGAAAAAGAGCCTCCCAAAAGCTGAAGCACTTCTTGGTCTCCTACTTGCCTCATTTCAAAAAAGGACAATGTGTCAACAAAGACATAAACCACATGAACATTCTGTCAGAGAATGAAAGCTGATGATTCTGGCTTTTGAAAGAGAGAGAAGCTAGTTACCGTCTGCTGACCCAAAAGAAGTGGTAAGAGTCAGACAGTAACAGGTATTTGTGGAATACTGAACAGCTCTTCTTTTGGCTTGCTTTTGACAGAGTATCTGGAGGTGAGGGCAGAAAGATACAGCTAAAACCTGAAATACCTGTAAATAATTGTGAAAGATGCAACAGAATCATTTCAACTCCGGGATTTACAGAAATGCATGTTACATAATGGCAACTTCTGAATTTTGGCATCTATTAAGAACCACCCCTCTTCCTATACATTTTCTGTTGCAGAAATCTTCTGGGTATTTACCTAACAAGAAAAGCAACCAAAGATTTAAGTAGCCATAATGGCAGGTAACAAAAGGAAAGCACATGTCTTTTGTTCACAGCTACAGTAACAGGCCGCTGCACTGGTAAATTTGATGATAAGAGCTCTTCAAAGCGGCTTCCGCTTGAGCAAGGGTAACCACTGTATGGGTTCCCCTTTCTCTTTACATGTTGCCTTCTAAAATTATGTCATGAAGGGATCGACTTACTGGGAAGAAGAGGAATACATACACATTGGCTAACACAACACATGGTGTACTCACTCAGAAAACAAAGACAGAAAAAACCAAATAACCAGGCTAATAAACTTGAAGTACACTTGTTACTTGTCCTATGAGGAGTGGCTAAGGACTCTGGGGCTTGTCTAGTTTGGAGAAATGGAGGCTGAGGGGCAACCTCATGGCTCTCTGCAGCTTCCTGAGGAGGGGAAGGGGCGAGGGAGGCGCTGATCTCTTCTTCCTGGGATCCAGTGATAGGACGCGTGGGAATGGTTCAAAGCTGCATCAGTGGAGGTTTAGGCAGGACATCAGGAAACATTTCTTAACCGAGAGGGTGGTCAAACACTGGAACAGGCTTCCTAGAGAGGTGGTCGACACCCCAAGCCTGACAATGTTTAAGAGGCATTTTGACAATGCCCTTAACAACATGCTTTAACTTTTGGTCAGCCCTGAAGCGGTCAGGCAGTTGGACCAGATGATTGTTGGAGGTCCCTTCCAGCTGAAATATTCTAGTCTATTCCCCAAAATGCAGAATAAGCTCTTCAATTTAGTTTTGCAAACTTTAGAGGAACTTCAGAATTTTCCCCTTGAAATGCTCTCTAGCTTCTTACGAATTATCTGCAGATTTTACTAAGTTCCCCCCATCATATCATCATATGATTCCTTCTACTTGTAACCCCCTCATATGTCGCTCAGTTTTTCCAGTTTTTCCTGTTGGTATCACACTCTCAAAATATATGTACACAGCTATCATCTTCCACACCTGCTTATGACTTAGCAAACCAGATATACTTAGTTCTGTTCTTTTACTCTTCTCATAAATCCAAAATCATTCAACCTGTTAAGCATCCTAAGATTACTCTTTGGATTCTATGCAATGCATCTATATTTGTGAAGCTAGAATATCAAATATGGTACTTTGCATCTTACGATCAAAGAAAGGGGCCTGTATTTTGACGACACATTTTACACAGTTCAAATCTATACCGGTTACCTTACTACGATATTACATTCCACATTTTAGACCAGAAGGTAATCCACTATACTAAACATAGCCTTTATTTAACACTCCCCAACTTACCACGTTGCAGTGACAGCACCAGAGAGCAAGCCTTTGAAGAAATCAAGAGCACTGCTCAAGTAAAATCTAAATAGGACCTGGGTCTTTCCAGAGAAGAATGAAATCAAAATACTGAAAAGCTACTCATTCCTTCTATACACTGAATACAAACTGAATTGAGGGCAGGGGGAATCCTTTGACCGTATTATTACTGAGTCATAATGTACACGCATGAGAAGAACTGCATGACACCTTAACATCGTTATATCCTAGCTTTTGGGTGCTTGACTTTATAATGTTAACAATCTTCCATTAGCATGGCTGGCATTACTTACCACTCTTCTAATGTTTCCCCTTCCAAGGTTTCTCTTCACCACCAGGAGAGAGAGACATTTGTATCCTGCATTTTATCAAATTGAATCTCCTGTTGTTCTTCCCTGCACATTCTATTAATTTTTCGTCAATTTCCCATCACTTCACATCTTATGTTTGAGAATCTAATTAAAGTGTTGTTTAACAACATTAACGATCTGTAACAAGGAAGTAAGTAAATCCAGAGCCAACACTGATCTTGGAACACCAATTTAGATACCTCTTCTACTCTGTATACTGTCAATTTTGGTCTGTCATTTGCAGTACAGGCTTCTCATAACATTGCTCATACCCAAACTAATAATGTGTTCTGCTTGAGAAACTCAAAGAAAAAAAAAGTTACCTATTCGCTTTTCCTTAACTGTTTTTTCTAATCTACCTATACACTCTCAACCCGACCCCCATTTTGGTAGGATTTTTTGTTTTGTTTTGTTTTGTTTTAAGAACTGACACACAAAATCCACTACTGGAAAACAACATCTGACCACTCTCCTTTCAGCTCCTCCACATCTCTCCTTCATCCTCATATGTCGTTTTTGCTATTTATAAAAACCAGCAAATATACAAGACTTTATTTTGTCTCTCATGGGAGGCACTATTAATTTTGAGGCAGATTAACAGAATGAAACACACCATCATCTACTGTCTTACAACATTTCCCAGTTCTTGTGAATAATTAGCTTGAATTACAGTATTTTATCTATTTATTCTACACATTTGTAAGTTCTATAAAAGTAACTTATGTTCTAATAAATATTTAAAATTCCATTTGCCTGTCAGCAACATGCTTTCCTCTCTAATATATCATAAAGGAAATCTTCACATCAAAGGACCTCAGCATATTTCATAACCCGTATTCTCACTTGCTTCTCTTTAGTGTTATCGCTCCCTTTCTAACCACCAAGAATAAACTGAGGCATGGACAGGCAGTAGCTGGCTCATAATACAAATATATCTGTCCCAAAGCAAAGAAGTGAACTTGCTTAAGCTGTTTTCAGCCCTGTGTGTTACAATGTGTTTTCTCTTTATAAAAAAAACAAAACCAAAAACAAACAAACCTTCTGAAAGTAGTTTTGCAGTTATTATTTAAATACGATGTAAAATCAGGTGCATCTCTTACTAGTTGTTACTATAAACTTGAGGTCTCATTTTTCTGACGTTTTATTTTCATATAGGCTTATTGACGCAAGTTACCATTACCAGTAGTTCCAAAGGCGACTGCATAAAAGCAAAGTGCAACAAAATTACCACAATGTGATCATGACAGGCCATTCCAACACACTGTAGCTGTACCTCCTCTTGTTTCTGGGGGTTCCACAGTCCTCACGTTTTAGTAATATAGGCAAATATAGTAAGGCAAATTTCTATCTGGGGTATATTAAAAAGTCTTCTGTCCCTCATGACTGAAACAAGATGGACAATTATGGTGCCAACAGTATCTTGTCAGTTTTGAAGAAAAAAAATGGTTTTGTACTCATTACCAATCCTTTAAGGGACTCAAACCAGTGACTTAATGCACGCACACCTGTTTCACAATAGAAATTTGTATACTTAATTCCATTATCATTTTACTTTCCTACATAGCAAGCACATTTGTTAACTGAACCATTAAGATTGTACAGCAAAAAATCAGACCAATACTAGGAATACATTGTTTTTGATTTACGCATTTGATTACTCTCTTTTGTAAACAAACAATTAGTTCTCTAGGTGGCTACAAAATTCCCCATACTACAACATTAACTAACTTATGCAAGGTAGTTTTTGCAGAGTGAGGAGTCAAAGGAAGTCACTGGTCCAAGACTTTCCTGGCCAGACACAGGAAGTGTTGTAAGATTTCATCCTAATGAGTGGCATCAAAAAGTTGATACCTATAGCAACAACCTAAACCGTAAACTCTAATACCTCTCCTTGTAAGCAATACATGTTCATCCTGAATAATTTCAGTTCCTCCTGGGTCTTTATTATTACTCCTTTTCCTCTTTGTTGCATCCAAAATACACTCAGCAACATCATCTCGTCTGTAGATGTGGTACCAAGTGATTCTACTCATTACAAGGGTGAGAGAAAAACAGTATGGTGGCAGAGGTCACAAAAATGGGTTATAGGACTTCAGCATTACATAAAATAGAGATTAGTATTTGCACTGTTAAGACTTAGCTCCTAACCGAAAGCTGAATTAGACACTCAACACAGGAAATTTCAGCTGTGCATCAAGTACAAGTGAAAACTGTCAACTGTCTTCCCCACCATTTACTTACACAGATCCATAATATGGTTTCTGCAAATGGCACAGTTATCAACCACAATGTCCCATGCCCACAGAGCTACTGCGTTCCACTAGAGAGAGGGAAAAAAGAAAAAGGAAAACTTAGTTTTGACTCAATTTACAGCACACAGAAATCCCTGTTATTCCTCGAGATCTCATGCATATTTTAAATAGAGAAGCTGGGATACTAAAAAAAAAAAAATAAAAAATAGTCCAGAGTAATGCTTTATCGTGAGTTCATAAACATTACTAGAAAGCAGCGGTACACTCCTCTCACATACCTCTCAGAGCCAATGTCTCCTTCCAGCTTCAGAAACAAGATAACTGCCATATTCCCCTTTTTTTGTCAAACAAATGCAAGCATCTGCCTTTCTATTCAAGATCCAGAGGCAGCTCATGCCACATCCTCAATTCTGATGGAAAGGAAGGTGCCTTGGAGAAAGGCCAATCCAGATGCCATTTTGTTAAGAGCAATTTCCATTATTCGAAACAGTTCTTCTAGCAATCCCATCCCAGAGTAACTGGGGCCAAGAACTAAAATAATCTCTAAAGCTACCCTTCACTGACTCCCTGAAAAATCTCCTCTGCCAAAAGGTTACTAGCCAATGATCTACCAGCAAGGCTGAATATAAAAAATTGAAAGTACTACCAAATTAATCTTCCAAAGACTTTGTTTATTAAAAAAAAAAAGGAGTATCTCTGTCCCATATCTCTGTCCCATGCTGCTTCAGGGGAAGGGTTGGCTACAAATTTCCACGACAATTTTAGAAAACTGTTTCAGACTGAGGACTTTAAGACAAGCTATGTGCTTTAAGAAAAGCATAGTGCCTTTTTATTCCTCTCCACAAAAAACATCATCGGGTCTTTCATAAATTCACGAAATGGATGGGATTGCCTTCAATATTCAAAGGAATCCAAAATCATATTGTTAGCCAGGATAATCTTCATTTACTACTTAAGTAGCCTAGATATTTTGTTTCATTTTTTCAATATATGATTGTATTAACTGTACTACAGTACTTTAATAGTACTTTACTACAGTAAATCTTCTCTACTGTGTTTCATTTATGTCTCAATGTTTTCATTGCTTCCCCTCAGTTTGAGATTCTGAAGGAGGAATCCAGACTGCGAAGTATTGATAAGCAGTATCAATTTTGATAAGCACTTCAATTTTTCATTACTACAAATATAAAAAGTCATCACAATACTGCTAGGTCTTTCAGGAAACAAGTCATTAGTGACTTCATTTTTTTCTCCCCATCTTCTAACTTCAAGTCTAGCCAGCCTTCTGGCTGATGTACTCATCTCTCGAGGACTTCATCCACACTTCAAGGCTGCTGGGATAAAGTTCCCAGCACCCTCCTCTCTCCCACACTGTCAGGTACCTAATCTCTCGTCCCAAGATCAGCTACTCTTGCAATGCACAAACCTGTACTGAGCCACACAGGCAAAAATGGGGCTGCTGGGGAGGAGGAATGCCACTGACACATAAAAGGTGCCGCTTCCTGCTTCTCTCATGTGTTATTATATCTGTCCCTGTTTCCAAAGAACAAGCAGTCACGTCATCCAAACACCTCCTTCTGCATAGGCCTGCAGCCCTGTACAGAGCTTGGGGTTTCCATCATCACTGATGAGGGCTGCACATCAAACAAACTATGCCTAGAGACCACCCTTTGAGCAGGAATCACTGTTTGGAAATGTTTGCCGATATCCAGTTCAGGGGTCGCTTTTCCTCAAATTCTACCTCAGTGTAAGCCCACGCAGCCTCGCTACTTCCTCTGCACTCTCACGCAGCTGACTTGGACCTGGACCCAGCTGACAAACTGGTGGCACTGGACAAGAAGAGGGGTATTATGGCTGGTTTGGGGAAGCGGACAAGGCCAGGGTGACAGGAGAGCACGTGCCGATTGCACACACGTTGTCACCGCTCGATTTAAAGAAAAGGAAAAAAAAAAGGGGCCACAGAAATTTAGGCGAAGTGTCTTGCGCAGCGCGTGGGGCAGCTCAGGCGACCGGGCCTGAGCGGCTGGGGCTGAGGAGGCGGAGGCAGCACCCCACCCCGGCTCCCGGGCCCGAGCTGCTCAGAGGGCTCCGCGTAGCGCGGCCCGGCCGGGGAGGCCTCGGAGCAGCCGAGGCCCGGCGGGGCGGGCACCGCCCCAGGGGAGCGGGCGGCGGAGCCCCCTGACAGTGGCAGCCCCCCTCAGGCCTCCCGCCCG
>Ga0065711_1009808_pt1 | contig 25987 bp, 11 predicted proteins | sample Hoacrofraction12_FD_59098 | JGI IMG/M metagenome (GOLD analysis project Ga0065711, IMG submission 59098) | Hoatzin crop microbial communities from Cojedes, Venezuela - Epithelial fraction 12 v2 (version 2) | ecosystem: Host-associated > Birds > Digestive system > Esophagus > Crop | place... | reverse complement strand
CCCCCCCCCGCCCAAGCTGAACATTTAATTCTGTTTGAACATTAGACTAATTGTCTTCAGACCACATTTCTACATTCAAACTCTCATCTGTGTTATTTGGGAGAGCAAACTATGCATGAACAGTAGTATCTTCTACCTTTTGTATCAATGTGAGCCTCCCTGATCCCAAAACCAGCAACTCATTTCATCTGAACAAAATAAGGTTCGGAGTTATGCCTAAAGGTGAAATCCCGTGAGCAGTAAACTGCTAGCTTCTGTCCTTTTGTCAACAAAACATAAAAATGCCTTTTCTTTTGACTTTGCATTCAGTTTGTGGTCTCTTGTTTCTATGGAAACAGTCTAATTTTAGGGAATACTCTTCACTCCTGTCGTTCAGTTAAGCTTTACATAAATCTATGTAGTGCCACTGGTGTGTGTTGCACTGTCATCAAGGAAACTCAAAATGCAGTTGAAGAAAATGTACACATGAGATACAGAGAATGCAAATGAAATTTCCCAAAAGGGAAAAAAACCCAGCAAACCATGCTGTATGAGGAAGCTCTGTGTTTGATTAAATGTACTGTCACTGGATTTGTCTGAAATAGCATCAAAGGAAGAAAGAGTCTAGCAAGAAGTGGATCTCATTTAACTCATATGTAGCAGTCCTCTTCCTTCTGGATATTTAAACTGTAAAATAATTAAAATATATAGTTCCATATGCACATCTAGAATTGAAGTAGAAAAGCAAATTGGAAAAGAGAGTGAGACAGTGCCATTCAGTCTCTAAAGACTAGATAACTTCATCAGTGTTTTTAGTAAAGTTGAACTTTCCTGAGTAATGTAACTTATGAAACCTCACCTATAAAGGCCATGGTGCCTCTACTAAAACAATAGTGCCAGTGTGTTGCATATAACGTGGTGAGGATTAAAAATGAGAGACAATGTCATACCTTGTCTCAGCTGTCAAGGGACTATCAGCAATAGAAGAAAATCATCTAATCCATAGTCAAAACCAGGAGCAAGATCTCTGCTTTTGCCAAAACTGAAACAGGGACTGTCAGTACCAGGGGCTGTTGGAATTTGTTCAGGAAAACGGTGTTTCCAAAGATTCAGAAGACGTGAGAGAGGCTTAAGAATTCCAGCTTTAAGAATGGTGGTGTCCCAGGATTTAGATCAAATAATAGCTCTTCAAATATTTCTCCGTGCTTGAGCACTACTGATGATATTCAGGACATACCATTAGGAAGTGCATGGAATGTGTCTATAACCTCAAGTTGCTAGTATCGAGAGCAAAAAAATCTGTATTGTTGATTCTAAAAGGAACAGATATAATCTGCACAAAATTATATTCAAGGAGATTCACTCAGTGCCATAAGGAGTAACTGAGCCAATTATTGAATTTGGTAATAGTAGGGGGCCTGAAGAAATTAGTGCGTGCATATGCGCGTGCTGGTTTTGGTTCATGGCTGAACCCCAAACAGCTCTCAGCAGCCCTGAGTGTACGCACTTGGGTTGACTTGTCTTGGGCAGTAAACAAATGCTCATCTATAGTACTGCATGCCTGTATGCAATTATATTAACAAAGCTCCTGCTATTATTTCTCTAACAACAATAAATGACTGTAGAACATAACAACACAGGCAGTGTGTTGTTAATTATCACATGCTTAACCTAATAACATTATTGTAGAACTAGCTGTGTTTATACTTTCTCTTGTTCTTTTGTTTTTAATCTTGTTATGAACTGCAGAGAAATTTTAATGAATTGAATGGTTTAGGTTTTGTTTTCTTTTGGCTTTGACCTTGTAAATTTATTCTAGATGTTTGAATATTTATGAATGGTAAACATATTATATCATATGGAAAACCACATTATAGACCATGCAGATGGAAAGGGTTCTTCACAGGAAAAGTAATGCTGCCTCACTGAAATTTGCTAATACGCCATCTGGGATAACATTTACAATGTGCTTTGGAGAGCTAACACAGATACCAAAATACATGTGCCAAATTATTCTTTTTCTTGAATCAATGTGAACACAGTGTCTCATTTAGATTTATATTCAATAAACTGAGTAGTTTGAAAATATTCTACCTAGAGATTAATTTACTGTTAACATTTTAGGTGGGAATATGTCAGACTTCCCATTCTTACAAGTAAGTTGAACGCTTGAAAGAGTAGTTCCCATTTAACAGGAAACTGGGGTGTTTTAAAATTTTTGCCATGTATTTCTGGAAGATAGCAAAATACTTTGAGTGAAATGTGATGATCTCTCCCAGTAGGAGCAGACATTACATTTTCTAAAAGATAATATTATCTGAAAATATAAAACTTTTAGAAGTTTATCTGTTCCCTACACTGAATAGGGGTTTTGTATGTAACTTTTGCATATTCCAAACTGTTATACTAAGGCCTGCCATACTCAGCTAAGAGATACATTTGGTTTGCGGAGGGAAGTGAAGTAGCAGTTATGCTCTGACTACAGTAGTGTCTCACTTCTACATTAAGTGAATCTATATTAAATTGCTGTTACAACTTCCAGATAACTGGTTTTTAAAGTTATTTTTCAGCAGTTGTCCTGTTTCTAGCTGTATATGTCTGGTGGCCATGAGTCTTTTCCTCCTTTCTGCTCATGCTTTAGCAAACACAAGTTTTCTGTACGTCTTAGCAGACTTGTTGCGGTGTTTTAGTTCGTGACTTGTGAAACACATCTTGTTAGAAACAGGAAAAGCTGCCCCCAGAAGAGTACAGTTGGTGGCAGTGCAAGAAAGACAAAGGAACTGGCAACAGAACAACACGCTGCTGGGAAACCATCTGTGCTTTAAAAAGTAGTGTGGGGAGGGAATAGAGCGCAGTGTGTGAGGTAGAATCTGTAGCTCCTGACTTATACCTCATACAAGGTCAAGATCGTAAATTAAAATACTGTTAACAGTTTTAGTTAATTTACTCAGTTCTATTATTTTTCCTATTTTGGCAGGGTTAGTAGGAACTGATTCTTTCTAGAGGCTGCCAAAGATGTGCTCAGGCTCTGATGCTCAGAGAAGTCTTTAGATCACATGCTGAAAAGCCTAACTTGTGTCCTGACCTACCGTGTGTCACCTTCTGTTGCTCTTCTGACCAGGCCCACTAAGTCGTACCCCTCTCTGAAGTATATATAACTCTCAGCAAGACATAGCTGGATGTTTGATCTGCTCTGGTGCCTTTTTTCCTTTTGATGTTTCCTGGCAACACGCATGGAAGCTGCTTCCTCTAAACTGATGTATATATTTGCTAATGGAGGCAGGGTCGTTTACTTTTTGTCTTAAGCATGTACTGTGTGTGGTGGGTTACAGTGGGAGAGGGCTTACATGGCTTTGAAAGCTCTTGGTTTCCCAAAGAGCAACTTGTTGGATGAAGCTCTGGAGAGAGTCCCAATCTTTCTCTGACAACTGTGACTATGGTCTCAAGCACTGTGGTACAGTACATTGAAAGAAAAGCTTTTTAAATATCCCAAAGAGTTATGACAAGTCCAACATGGAGCATGGCCCCATTTGTGCATTCAGTTGTACAAGTAAATGGCAGGACTGGGAACCACTACGGAAAGCAGAAGAGAGCCCTCAGTTTTCTCTCTGTCGTATAGAAATGTGCCATGGAAAGACTATTCCACAGCTTCCACTCACCTTCCTCAGCCTTCTACGTTAGCTCCTGCAAAAAACACCAAACAAAACCAACCCAACTCCTGTCCCAGTCCCCACAGAGGGCGGAAATCTCTTCCAAGCTGTTGTTAGTTACAGAATGCGTTGCACAGGTGTTTTTTTGGTTTTATTTTTTTTTAATGAAAATACTTTGTGGTGAACAGAAATTTTAAAAATGTGTAATGTCATTAGGTAGGAGATAAATTATTTGCATAGGTCTGGGAAGTCTTTGATTTTTGTTGTCGTTGGGTTTTTTGTTGTTGGTTTTTGATGAAATGAAGGCTGCACAAACCCTGCAGTTAATTGTAGTTCTCTGTCTGCATCGTTTTTCTCTAATAGAGAGCCTAGGATGAAAAATGAGTGGGCTACACAAGAAATGTGAATGCTGTGTAGAATGTTTAAAATATTTACTTCTGAAGTACTTTAACAAAACATAGGAAATAACACAGAGAAAATAATTTTCCTGCCTGTAAGAGCAGAACTGTAATTACATTTATTTCTACTATTCTTTGGTTGATGGGCAACCTTTTCTTTCCCACTCTGCCTCTTATAATTTGTTACACCTCCTAGAAGGACATGAGATTCACTTTTAGAAAATCTGATTTGTTTCAAAAATCATTAAATCTACAGCTAAATCTAAGTTACTATTTTTTATTTTTAGAGGAACTTCCTATTGTTTTATTGAGTATCCTTATTTTGAGAACAGACTAGAAAGCAACTAGTCAAGACTAACTGGCTGAATTTCACAGTAATTGAAAAGGAACCTTGGCAAAAGGAATGGATTATTTGTGAGGTGTAGGCATGTGACCAAATGTGATAACATCACAGCAACAGAACAAGTCACTGATCTTTAGCTGCGATAGTAAATGTAGGTGTAATATATGACCATATATATGTTTTCTTAGCTTTGGTGCTGTATCTTAGGAATATGTACTGTTTTAAATTTGTTCCGTGCATGGTTAAATCTTTATGGTTACATGTATAAACATAGCTTATAAATATAAGCTAACTCATAAGTATAAGCAAATGAATAATTCAGGTGAAGCCTAGCTGTAAATGTAATTCTTCAGTAAAGAAAAATTGGCAAAACCTGGTGATAATTTAAGTTTGTAGGCTTTGTTTGGCTTTAGTCAACATGACATTGATGTATGGTCAAAAATGAATCCAAAAGATTTTCCTCTTATACAAGAAAGTGAAAATAGTCCTTCAATTCTAGTTGAAAACCCTAATTTTCTTCTGTTTTCTAGATTGACAATGGAAAAATCCAGATTTCCTGCACATGCTTATACCTAGCAGTAGTAAATTTAGAGCAAAATTAAAGGCCTAAACCTACATAATTAATAAAGGCAGTTTTTCTTCTTTGTTTAAAAACTGCATGGTTAAATTCAAAGTTACATATCATTTATGTATAAATATACTAGACCAATTTGCTATATTTTCCCAATAAATTGTGCTGCAGCTTTTGTCACATTTTTGACGCTTTCAGAGGAATAGTGCAATAAATGTTACAAAAAGAAACACTGTAAACCAAGCTCAATAAGTGTGAAATGGAATAGTATTAGACTAGACAAGAGTGCCTGGCGTTGAATGACATTATCATTCTCTTAGCGGCATGGTTCACAGTCACTCTTGGCTGGCTTACAGACCTAGGAATATTTCTGTGTTAGCTGCAGAAGTTTCTTAGTAAACTCTGTTAAGAATCAGTACAACTCTTTGCAGAACTTGCATCTTACCATGTTTATAACACGTCAGATAATCCTGATAGATATTCAGTTGCCATCAAAAGAAAAGAAGTGATTCTTATGGAACTATTTGTATATTTACTGTGAAGCTCACTGCTTAGAATGGGATAGTTTATAAACTTACAGAAATAAGGGATGCAGGAGAAGGCTGGTTTGTTCCGTACGTGGAAAGGTAGAACTCAGCACGTTGGGTCTGAATAGCTTGCTATTATTGTCTTTGCAATTCTAAACTGGAATGCAAAAGTGAAAAATTTACAACATCTTTCCAAAGAACAGAATGATGGGTTGGTATTTTACTCTATTTGCATTGTCACTAAGCACTCATCGTAACGCTCAAGGTGTTCATGGACTGATGCTGAGATAGTACAGACCTGCAGCTTCTCCACACGGCTCCCAGCCTTGGTGTGCGATGTAAATGTGCCCAGCTTTGACATTTTACGCTGCATAACTGAAGGACTGCAATGCAGAAGATATCCTGTCTTTTTCTGCTGTGGGGTTAAGATGATGCATGTTTCTGAGAAATATTTGAAGATAATTTCCTTATACCTGAACGTGGGCTGGTATTTGCAAACCTGAAGAAGTGCTGTCTGTGCTGCCCTTGCCCTGTAAACACTAAGGGAAATAATACCTGCAAGATATTGTGCCTTTATGATTTGAAACGTTCTGCTCTAAATAAAAAGTACTGTTGAGTGACACCTTCCAAGCAATCAATTGTCTGTCTATTAAAACAAAAGAGTTTAATACCTGCATTTCTCATCTTTGCAGGGAAATAAACACATGCTTTTAAATTCTACTTGGATAATGTAGGTATTCTGTAACAAATTAATAGTGGCATGTGATAAACAAATATGGTGACAGTAACTGTGATGTCCCTTATTGCTAATTTCCCAGCAAGATTGTTTTTTAGCTAGAAGATTGGCATTCAGCTTTCTTTACAGTCGTCCTGTTGCTACAGGGATGTTTTGCATACGTTGTGTGGAAAGCTGACATGTAGAGAGGCCAGCTTCTACATTGCCTTTCAGCTATCTGCTTAGTCTGTGGAGAAAACGGATGCGGTTTTAAACCTTTTTAACTCTTCATTGCAAAGTGTGTGTTGTATATGTGAAAGGGAGGACAAAGCCTTTATATATTTACTTAGCTTTCTTGGGATTTTTTTTTTAATAACTCTGATATGGCTGCTGATTTTTGGCAGTCTATCATTTAAAATATTTTCAAGGCAGAGTCTCCAGTTACGTAGATCAAATGAAATAGAACTGATTGACAATGTAAATGTTACGGAAATTACTCAAGAGTCCTATTGTGTACTGGGGTGAGTGAGTACTTAATCTGTATTTACTACAAAGGAAGGGAAATATGCACACAGTTAGCTAATTTATGTTTCTGTCATGAACATCTAATGAATTTTTTTTTTACTTCAGTTGTAAAGCTTGATTTCATATTTCTCTCTTAGGAGGTATAGGTGACTTCTGCCCTGTAACCATTTCCTTTGCTAAATGGGTTTTATACAGAGAGTTGGTTTCCAAGTTGTTGGACAATTTTATGCAGGAGTGTGAGGTTCTAATCTTCTTTGTTTGCTTTTGAGAATGGAGAAACTATTTCACATACATCTCTTGTTTTTTGAAAGACTGGTTTATCTCAGAAAATCCCTCTCACTGCATAGACCTTAGTGATAGAGCTAGAGAGATAATGCAAAGTGTTGTCCCTGGGTGACCAGCCAGACATAGGTCTTAAGAGGAAGTTCTACAGTCCTCAGAAATGCACTTCATTTCAAAAACATTATGTCAAAATGAATCAGAAAGAAGCAAAAACATTTTCAGTGTTTATTTTACATGAAATATTTGAAAATTCTAAATGTATGGATTTAGCTAATAAAGTATTTAGAAAAAAAAGTTGACACAAGATTCCATAAAGTATTTACTGAAGGAAATTGAAATCTGCATCTGAGGAAAAAGTCATGGGGAAAAAAACTTCTGAATTTTTTTTATGTCTGTTACAGCATCCATGCCCACAACTTTCACTGCTCCTGCATATGGCCACAGCTAAACTATTCTGTGCTGAGGCTTCCATCTTGGCTGTCTTCTGGTCACCACAGTTTGCACAAGGAGTCTCTTCAGGCTCTACTGGGAGGTCATTAGGAAAACTTGTGGAAATGCTCTTCGATTAGTGTGTGCCTATTCCACTAGTAGGAGAAACAAAGAGAAAAGTTCCTCAACTTAATACTTTGGCATGGTGTTAATGACTTTCAGCTAAGAGACTGTGATTTCTGATTTCTTTTGTGGAAAGTAAATTTTGGCAGTTTTTTTGATTAAGAAAAATTATTAGTTCTGTTAAATTACATTTTTTACATTCACAGTCAGTGATATGAAAGATAATATATTGAGATTTGTGAACTAGCTATATGTTATTCTACAGCCGGGTTATAGACATTATACTGTGTTACACTGAAAGTCATCTCAAGACTTGTGTGTCTTCCTCCATGCTCTCATACAGTTAAGACAGAATTTGCCCCTTTTTGAAGTAGAGCACTATGTAAAGGCAGAAAGCAAAACCCTTAGTTGCCTGGAAGACCTACTAGTTTAGGTTTTTTGGTTGATTTTATTTTGTTTTTTTCTCACCTGTCATTTATGAATTGAGTCTCATTTGGACAAGGGAAAAACTCAACTTCAGTGATGTTACCAGAATGAAAAATAGATTAGGATTTCAGAATGATACATGACATGAAGGAAAAGGAGAATAATTCTATTTACAAGATTCCTTTTATGAAAGATGAATTTTCTTGAAAGAGAAATTCTTATCAGGGAAGTGTCTGTGATGTTTTCCCAAAGAAATCACAAGTGACGCCTACAGAAAAGAGTGTCACGTAGGTGCAGCAATAATTCATGAAAGTAACAACTGAAGTAAGATTTCTTAGTATAGGACAGGGCTGGGACCGACAGAGAAGTTTTTAGATTCTGGTTTCAGTGTGTGTGTATGTGTAGATGCATGTATGTGAGAGAGAAACATCAATGGATTTTAAAGTATACATTCACCTTTCTATTTAGTTACCACTGAAAAGAATAACAACACTAGCCCAGTAGCCTATACACTTTGTTAAACTCATTTCCAAATCATGTCCTTTATTAATTTCTCTTTGTACAGCCACAAACAATTGAAATATACAAAAACTATTATATCTATTCATGCATTCCTTCTGATTCAACACAAGAACATACAGGCACATTTCCATAGCTAAAAAAAGCTATTTACTTGTTGTAAGAGTACCAGAATCTTGTCTGGTGCAAGATTAACAAATTTCACCATTTCCTATTGCTAGTGTGTTAAGACCGAGAAATACACAAATTGTAGTTTTCGTATATGAATTGTCTAAGAATACCTCATGAGTTTGCTAGAACACCCATGACATGGGAAAACTAATAATTTTATAATACTGTATCTTGAATAACTATTTTCTCTAGAGGGTCAAAACCACAAAATGTTTCAAGGAAAGAGCTTTCCAGAAGAAAGCCAGCTGTATTTTTATTTGCTTGAGTGCGCAGGAAAAATGGTCTCGCACTGACGCTACAGATTTGTGGAGGAGGAAAAGCAGAAAGCCTCTCCAATATATTTTCTGAAAGCTGGAGGAAAGCCAAATGGGATTCTCAACTGCTTTTGGTTATGAGTCAAAGGCCCTAAGCCTTACCAATTGGGCTAGAGAGAGAAACGTGGGCTTGTCACTGGCTGGTAATAAAGGAAAAAATGGGAGAAGGCTCCATGCTTTACCAAATACGTGTGTGGGTGAAGGTGAATCCTGCTGTTCATCTTCACAGCAGGCCGTAGTATATCATTAGCACACTTCTCATCAGCTAGTGGGTTCTGTAGGTGAAGAACAGATGTATTTCTTTTCTCTGAAAAGTGTGGTTGAGCAAAGACTTAAATGCTCACAAAAATCTTGGTTTTGTTTGCTAATGTAAACAAAGAAGAAAAGAGGAGCAGCAAGGCAGGACTGCAGATAGAGTCAGTATTTAAAATTAAATTACTCTCTCTCTGCTTCACTCCCTCCAGCACTCTGGCAACACAGCTGACAATAAGCATTTTCTAAAGTCCAGCCATCCAAGCACTTAATATCTGCAACAGCACTGTCAGTGCTGGAATATATTTGTGCTGTGAACTTTAAGCAAAACAACATGTCTTAGCCATGTAGAGCTGCAGGCTGCCGCCAGCTCACGCATGGGCCCGTTCAGGTTGCATTCCAGCGCAGGGGAAAGCACTGTTCTGCAGTGGGAGGCACAAAGAGACAGTGTGCAGAAGGGCCATCTGAGCTAGCCTGACGCTGGCTGTTCCAGATGCCCCTGCCAACAGGTGGTGACGGGCAGCGTGTGTGTGGTTCGGTGGTGCCATGCAAGACTGGCAGGGCTCTTCAGTATTCTCTTGTGTGAGTGCTCGTTCCACAATTTAGGCTGCAATGTTGCTGTGCTGGGTTACCCGCGTTAGGCTAAGCATTTTCTTCTGCAGTTGTACCTCTCTTGTCCTGTATAGGTGTGTTTACTTGTTGTTTGAAATAATTACATGGTGGTGTGTTGTACTTCAAATATGGGTCTGAATTTATAGCTGTGCAATGCGATTGTTTCTTGGGAGAATCAGTAGATCTTGTCTCAAAATGCTTGCTTATTTTATATGAGTGATAAAATGAGTGAAAGTAGGCATGCGTGTTAATTTGAAAGCTGTATGTAACAGCTGAAGTAAGGAAGTCTGTAGGGTTTCTCCACGTAGTAAGCTTTTATGAAGTTCAACAGTGGATTTATCTGGAAAGAAGTGAATAGGAAATATAGGGTTTGACCACAGCAATGTTAATAACAATGATCTTATTACTGATGATTTTATTCATCTTAACAAGCTTTTATTAACACATTATTTAAGCAAACGTCCACTTACTAGTTTTGAACTTTTGTTGCCCATTTCCCGTGTTCTGGGTTTGTTTTCCATGTGTAGTCGTTTACCTTCAAATGGTCTGAGTAGGTAACTGACTGGAGTTCATGCAAGAGAGATGCACTCCCCAAAGAGCAATCCAGTGTTTGGTTTTCTCTCTTCCTGTTCCTTCTGGTGTAGTAGAGGGGCTCTATGTTCTATCACAAAACTATTTCTTTTTTTATAAGCAGTATGTAGGCACCAGAGGGACAGAAGAAATGCCCTAATTGCTCATCATTTGTGTCTTGGAAGAATCTAATATCTTGCTGCAAACATCGATGCTTGGAAAAAGAGAAAGCTTTTGCTTTCCTTCTCCCCCCAATCCCACCCCCCCACACCTTTTTTTGCTTTTTGTCTTTACTTATTTCAAACATTCATCCTTCATTTAATCAGTTAAAACTCTTCAGGAAATGCCCTGAATTTGGTCGCTGTTGGAGAAGTCATCAGAATGTGTTCATGTTAAATGAAGATTAGAATTTTGCAGCTGACTGAGCATGAGAGCAAATTCACTCTTCATATTAATTAGCTATAGTTTTCCCAAACTAATTTCACTGAAATTGATCATAAATGTACACAATAATATGCATGTCTTTAAATCTCTGTAGAGTTGTACTGATAAATATTTTAGAAGGAAAATCTTAAAAGGTGTTTAACATCAACTCTAACACCTTTCTTGCATGCGTAATAGAAAAGGCAATAAATTCCAGGGTATGTTTATGAGTTAGGTTGAGCAGATTTATTGCACAGATTTTAGGAAAAAAAGAATTATAAGCTTTGAATTATCCAGTATTCTCTTAATTCTGCTCCAGCTGAAGTTTGTGAATCTGAGCTACCAGTGCAATGAGGGGGAGTAGAATTAAGCCTGTCTGCTCGCAGCTCTAGCTAAGAAAGACAAATGATGTGCATAAATGGAGTAAGAACTCGGAAGTCCTTTATTTTCCAGTCTTTTCAGGTTCTGTGGTCCACTATTTCAATAATGGAAGAGAGAGATCACTTCTAAAGGGTGGCAGAGTATGTCTTAGTAAAATGAGCAAAAAAAGTAATTGCATACACGGTCAAAGTCAGCAGATGATATAGCTGAAGTACTCTGTACTTGATGATGTGGAAGGTGAGAAATGGAGAGTTTCAGAGTAAGAGGAAGGCTAAAAGGGACGTCTAAAGACTGGTATTGCTGTGCTGGTTGGTGTGTTTGCCATGAGGAAAACCGCTAACTGTTCTGGGCTAAGTGTTAGAATACGGTCTGCTTACCAGTTGTGACGAGGGACCTGTATGTTTAGCCTGAGCTTGGGTGATAGAGTTAAATTAACATATACTCATTTTATCAAAGGCCCTTCCTTGCTTCAAGCTCTTTCTGATACTTGATTTCTTCTTGTTGTTTTGCCTTGCTATTTACTCTCATTCCTGGCTACCAGTTGAAGAGAAGCAGTCACCCGAATGGGCTGTGCTGGTGAAGAGCTTTGTTTTTCCTCTGCCTTCGGTTGTAACACCTTTTTGTCGCTGAATTTTCTCCCTGTTTCTTTATCTCTGATTATTGAGAGAGATCAGGAAGATGTTTACCTTCTTCTCTCTCCCACTATCACTGAAGGATTCCTGCAGTTTTAGAGAAGTGTGTCCGAAGAAAAATCCCCCCAAATCCGTACATGTATTGATGGCTATTTTCTCTTTGTTGTTACATTAATGAACATTCATTCATTTTTTGCATTTCTAGTACTAAAGCGGTAGTCTATACAACTGTAAATCAGCCAGTTACTAAAAGCTGCAGGACAAAGGGGCTGATAGAACTCCAGAAGAGAGGCATGTTAGGGCATCAGTGCTTTCTTATTTATTTCTGCACAATCACAAGAGAATAGTAATTTTATGTTTTCAAAGAATATATGCCATTGATTGACCTTCCTTTTTTATTTTCACCCACATTTTTGACTTGCCTTTCTTCTGTCACTAGGTCAATTACATAAACTGAAATGCAGTTTTATTGAATATTACTCTTCTCTCCAGTAGAGGCTATCCCCTATTAGAAATGGAAGGGTGGTGCTTCTGCATGACTGACAGAATCCTTGTGCATGGCTTTTTTTATTTTTTAAACTATTACCTTTGTAATATCCTGACTCATAAATCACCCAGGGGGTACAGGAGAAAGAAATGGGTTGATACAGTTATGTGTATACAATGCAACATGAATTTGGCTTTCTGATACTTGCAAATCTATGTATTCTCCAGGAACTGTTCTGCTCCTCATTAGGACTCGGTCATTTCCAGTTATAAAGACGTTTTTTCTGTGCTTTGGACCTAGTAAGTCCTGGTGGTATGAATCATGTTTCTCCACTGATGCATCATTGTTTTGGCTAGGGGAACGAGTAATACTATTCTCCAAGCTAACTGGGGAAAAAGCTCAGCTTTTTGACACTTGATCAGGTAAATCCGTTCAGAACAGCTGAGATACTGCCTGCTGGGCCAGAGCTGCAGAAGCTGCAGCTATTTTAAGATGACACAGAGCACATTTTGCATACTGATTGCACCACTGCAGCCGGCAGTAAGTCAAGTGATCTTTTTTAGGGAAAGGGGGTTCGGGTGTCTGAAACCAGCACACCTACACTCTCATAAGCTTTTATTACACATAAAATGATAGTGAGAAATTAAACTGTAGTTGTAAAGTTAAGGCAGGTCACAGGGATCTCTTTATTTGTGTGTGTGAGCTAAACAGTAACCCCTTGTGGCATTAATCGTCTAAAGCTACAGCAAGCAGGTCCGATGCTCGTGCTGTATTGGCATCTAGTGTCACATCTGCTGTAAGAGGTGAAAAAAGTGGCATGAAATGGTGCCTGTTTTTCCAGACACTCCTTTGCTTCTCTGTAATGTTAGCAGGGTTGTTGCACACATATATCAATGCTTTTGGCTAACACTGTGTACAAAGTATGGGCAAAATAAAAAAAAAAAATGAAAACCTTGGGTTTTGCTTTTTTTTCCTGATGGAGTACAAGAATGTTGTGAGTCTTATAACATGCTACCCGAGGTCCTGAACAAACAGACTGAGTTTGTTAATGAACATGCATAGGAGCAACTGATTATACTACTGTTAATTAGACCTCTGCTTTCTCACATGTTAATTGCAGGGTCAAAACAGGTAACTCAGCTGCCTGAACCTTTGATTTCCAGGGGATCTGTAGGGTTTAGGACAACCTAGATTTAAGTACCTGAAAGACACTTGTAGCTGCAGATAACCCTGGCAGGAGGAGGTAATTGTTGTGTAGAAATAGTGAGCATGCAGAAAAAAAATCCCTTCCATCATCAACATTCAAAGTTGTCCTTGAGTTGAAGTTATAGTAGGACAGGACAAAGGCAGATAAAAACCCAGGCATTGTGGGAGGGCAGAATTAGGATGCTAGTTTGTCTTCATACAAGAGTATCTACAGAAAAGGTATCTGGTCCGATGTTCTCTCTGCAGGCCGAACTGTGGCATCTCAAAGACAAACTTGCACAACTTTTCGAAATCTTTCTGTACCTGGGTGCTATGAGGGGGAGGGTGGCATGTAAATGTTTTGAAATATTTACTTGATTTAGAAGCAAAAATTATTAATGTATCTACAGGTAGGAAATCTTTGTTGCCTAAATCTCTTGGCACATACTGTCTGTGACACCCAGAGCATGCAATATTTGTGAGTTCATGAACTCTGCTGTTAAAACTATGTTGAAGACAAGCTCCAGGTAGATACAAAAGGTATTTTTAATATACTAGCTAGAGGAAGATACTTACAGAGTTTAAGCTGCATAATGTTTAACAGTGTACTGCTACTCTGCAGATATGTGAACAAGAAAATGCTGAAAGAATTATTAAGTGTATTAAAGTGTATTAAACAGGCTTCACCTTAAATCTAACTGAGCAGGGCAAGAAGAGCAGAGAAGGTGTGTAATATGAACTTCCCAGCAGGTGCTCCAAGACCCTAATCTTTTTGCTAATTAGTACAATTAGGAAGATGCAGGCATAGGAGAAATAGCAGGTGTAAGGAGGGACAGAGGATAGGAGGGAAGGAAAGAGGAAAAATTTTTTGTGGGAGCTGGATCTTGGATGTGGTAGTGGAATTCCTACTTCTTCAACAGAAGGACAAAAATGACTTCAGTACAGAGATCAGCCTTGGGAACGGAAAGGGAGAGAAAGAAGACGTGAGACACTTTCTACCCCTGCTGCTCTCTGCTAGCTCCCAAAAGTGTTATTTGCTCCCTGGAGCACCAGGGATCTTCCCTGGCCTCCCATCTCTCCCGTTCTGCAGAGCATCCTTGAAGCAGGAAAAAATCAGTTATGTTGCCAGGTAAAGAATTTCTGAGCGGGGTTGAGCAACCCAGTGCTGCTGCCCCAATTCATCCCAGTTCATGCCTAGCGAGAGCTATTTGGTGACCACTCCTGCTGCTTTTGCGCTGAACAAAGAAACGAGAGTTTGTCTCCTCTTGTCTCTGCACATGCTGTTCAGCAAGGGGCTGAGGAGACAGCAATGTGTACCAACTCAGCCATTCTTCCTGGGAAGGTGCTAACCTCCCCTGCCTGGGAAAGCCCAAGTGTGATTTTGGCACTTCTGTAAGCTACTAGCAAATGACTGCCTGTGCTCACACCTGAGAGTGAGAAGGGCTGTTCAGTATGGCACTCGTGGTAAAAGCAGAATTTTACTCCAAATTTTATGTATCCAGCTTCAAACTTCTGTAATACTTAATTCACACCAAAATTCACCAAAATATTAGAAAATTCTAGGACCATGTTAATTCTGTTCTGCTAACTAGATCTGATAAATGGATATTACAGGTATCCTTAAAGTTACATGTGCTACGCTTCAGTCAAGATGGTGCAGGAGTGAAACTCCAGTCTAAATAAGGCAAGTCATCACCATTATATTGTGTGCCACAATGTGAATCTACTTCAATGTCAAACCGTATGCTTACAAACCAAATCTCAAATAACCAAGTGCTCAATTAAACATGTGTACCTTTTTGGGATAATGTTTTGGGCAAAGGATCAATTTTTTGGGTCCTTAAAATAAGATGAGATGTCAGCAAATAAAAGTAGAAGAAGAAGATAGGTTTGTAACTATTCCGGTAGTGAACTTATTGGGCAAATAATGTTTCGGAGTTTACCAGGCAGAACCTGAGGTGAAAATACAAAGTTAAGGCCTTGTTACGAAGGATATTTATATGTGCAGAAGTTTCAGCTGTGCTTATTGTCCTGTTACAGTGCATTAGAACAGTTTTTAAGATACTTTACACCTCAAAAGATTTTGTTCCACACTTCTGAAGGGCCGAAGTAGTTTTCTCATTAGCAGAATGACTTCCTGGGATGACAGATGATGCTCAAAAGCTTTTGACCACCTATTCCTAGTGTATTTTCAGGCAGCAAGAAGCATTTGTATGGTATCGATGTGGGACACATGACCAGCTCAGCATAGTTTCTCACTCTCTGAGGGTCTCTGGAGTGAATTAATAAGGCTATTGCTGCATTATACCATTTCTGTTCGACAATCTTTGTGAAAATTTATGATAATATGGTGTTCCGTGTCAAAAGTGAAGTGGATCAAGTAAAATAGTTTTTTAAATAAAACTAAAAGCTTAATTCAGATTAATGATAAAACAGCAGTTTTTATAAACTGATAATCTTTATCACATTTTAATTAATTTTTAACTCTTAAATTTTTCTTTATTTCACTGAAGGTGTTATAATGTTTACTACATAGACATCAGAGACAATTATCAACAGGAAAATATGAGATTAGTGTTGACTGTGACAAGTTTAGAAGATTTAGCTGGGGGATTGTTATACCTGGAGGCATCACACGATGGAATTGTTCTTGTCTCAGTAGTCTCAAAGATTAAAGGAAATCCCATTGCTTTAGTATAGTTGCTGCTTTCCTCTTCATATGATGGTAATTGCTTGTGAGCAGATAATAGGAGATAGATCTGAAACAGATCCACAGATCAGAACTTTGAAAAAGTTTCGTCTCGGTCAAAATTTTGTTTCTACTTCAGCTATATAAAAGGACAGCGAAAGCTATAGTGGCTTTCAGCTTTCTCGTAGAGGTGAAAAAATTGTCTGAATACATACCTTTGTTCCTGTATTTGACTTTTGGTCTTGTCCCTGCCAACTCACAGCTGACACAGTGCCATTCCAGCATGGCATATTATGTGTTTTGTTATCTTTTACTCCTTAGTTACATTTAGAAATTTTAGGATGTTCCAGAGGGTTTCATTGCTGCCTGTTGTTATGAGGTAAGCCTGCACTGCTTTCCAGCTTTCGTAGATTGGCATAGATTTGTGGCAATTTTTTGTGAAGAGAATAAGGCTCATCAGGTCAAATGAGGTGTTGCAGATGTGTGTGTGTTCCTCAGAATGCCTACCAGGATTAAGGGCTTAACTTGGATATACAAGTCACTGTACTCAGAAACATTAGTACAAATGAATCCAGAACTCCTGCATTCTACCGCTTTTGCAAGCTGCACAAGGTTGCTGCCAGGGGCATCCGTATTTTATGAGCTACTTCGGAGCAGAATTTAAAATACAAACAAATTAATTTGTAATAAAATACATCATGGAAATACATCATTTGCAGAGAAAGTGGGATCTGTTAAAAATCCTGTAGCAATCCTATATAATTTTTTCTTTACTGTTAAGGTTACTGAATTCAGTGTAGGAACAACAGAACGCTTGATTGCTGTACCCCCCTTGATTTTGTTCTATGAATAAATTCAGGAGTTTGCTATAACCAAAGTAAAGGGTGCAAGAGCTTTCTACTCATAATTATTTATGTTTATGTGAACCAAATGACAGTTCAGACACATTTAATGTTTAATTTCTAACCTATGAACAAATGTAACGTTTGGAGGTCAGCAATGTTTTCTTACCTTAGTAAGTAAATGGTTGGTTGTNTATAAAGTGAGTACTTGANAATGAGGCAAATATTTCTCAGTACTCTTGATTTTTTTTCAGCTTCCTAGACTAACATAGATCAGGGGTTTNTTATAAAATTCCCATGGTTGGTTCACATTGAATTACTCTGTAGACTACCAGTATGGAAAACTGATTGAATGCGGTACAGTAGTCTGTATCGCAAAAGTACAACTTAGACAGTATTTTCTATAAAACTTGATCAAATGTCCACAAATTACTTACTACATTGCGAAGTCTACTTAACACCTCTGGTCTTTGATGACTGTCTCCCATAATACAGTCAAACAACTTTAAGCAGGCACCTCCTTGGAAAGGAGTGATTCTCCTTCAACCACCAAGAAACTCTACTAACAAATAACTGCTTACTGAAGCTGTACTTTTTTGCAAAGGAAATTATATATCCTTAGGACTGCTGGAGGCTGAAACACTAATGTAGTCTGAGAGAACATGGCAAAAAAACAGGAACAAACCAAAAAACAAACTAGCAGCAGGAAGACAGGTCAAAACTTGAGGCAGCCAAAATTTGATGAGTTTCAGACTTACGATGTTTGTATGAAATTGTTTTATACCTGTGGTACAACAAAGATCAAACTTTTACTTTTATTTGTGTAGATGAACAATCTTGGTCTTTAATTGTGAAACAGTGTTCCTACTGTGAATTACACAAGTCTTCACTGTTTCTCTCATCCTGCTCAAACACTGAGCAGATGAAGTATTTTCAAAAGAACATTCCCTCTCGGTGGAAAGACGTAAGAATGGATTATACCTGTATTAGGCCCTAGTGGAGGGAGGAAAAGAGAAAATATATGTCACGGGCAAATCAAACCTTCTTCAAATATTTTGGAAGCTCTAATGCAGTATCTGAAGGCAGGGTTTCAAGGACTTTTCCAGGAACAACTATTTGGATAAAGAAACATGCAAGCAAAGAAGAGTTCACAAATTTCAACAGTGCTCATGTAAGGTCACAGTCCTTGTAAAGTTTTCTGGACACTATTTTCATCCAGTGGCAGGATTTGGATTATACTGGGATTTAAACAGTGCAACTAAAGAATCAGGAAAATTAACTATGCTGTTTGATGGTACATACATTGACACAGAGGAAAGTTTTGAGGTGGATATCTGCTTCTAATAAAAAATAATAAAATGAAGTAAATTTGCTGGATTAACAGCAAGAAGTAGAAGCAAAAGAGGAAATGTGATAGCGATGGTCACTTTGTATTTTCACACCCTGTAGGAGTTATTAGTCTGTGTGCTTTTTATACTGATGTCTCCTTGCATATGTTCAGCCCAATGAAGAGTGTGCATCTCTGCCTATATTTGAAGCTGCAATGTGTATTGATTTAAAAAATGAGATGCAAGAAACCCAAAGAGTAGCCTGGGGAGCAGCTGCTGCTTTAAGAACAAAGGTGGGAGAAATCAGAATAGAGCAAATGAATAGTGAAGTGGAAAACAGTCATATGCACATTTTAAAATGTTTTGGTCATGACCTTCTCAGGAACCTGGGTGTTCTCTGAACAGCAAGGAAACGATGGACAAGATGACAAAAACTAAGACCTTCTCAGAATGACTCCTTTACTGGATTATAAGTAGTAGTGTAGCACTGAGCCATTTTGCTCTTCATTGATTTTTCCAAACAATTGCCATCTTTTCCCCTGAGAGATATTTTAATTGTTTTTAGACAGCCTGCATCCTAAACTTTAAATATTGTTGACTTTCTGTGAAACAAAATGGAGAGATACCTGCTGTGTTCATTCTTTTTGTTACCATAAGATTGAACTAAAACCCAATAAAGTTAGCCAGTCGATTTGGGGAGATCAGAACCCAGCTGCATTTCAATCCTAAGTTCACTGACTTTAGTATTTAAGAATTCGCTGTCTGAAGCAGGCCTGATTGATTTATTTACTTTTATGCCAGTGGCAAGGAAGCTTTGAAGATGAACAAATAACATCTTGAATTCCCTGCACTCTTCCACGCTAATAAGTGAACATTGTGAGGTAGAAGAAAGTAAAAGATCTTTGCAGTTCAAAGCACACTGCATTTTTGCTCACAGCTACCATGTGATTATGGACTTGCACGAATCAATGTCATTCACAGGTGTGGTATAAATTCAGCCACTCATCTGAAGTTATATTGCTATGTAGGTTAGGTTCAATGTGGCAGGAGAGCATATATTTCTGTGAATAAATCTGCATATATCACATTGTACTAATGAGTTTCATTCTTACCTTTCACAGATAGTACTGATGCAGGTGCGCATCAAGTGGGTTTCCCCAGCATCCTCTAATAGTAGACAGCGGTTTTTAGTCAACCAAACATTGTACAGGAAGGGGACAAAAGCAGATTGCTGTTATAAACAGAAGACAAAAATGCTGAAGTAAACAGGATTTGTGGATGTGATGAAGCAGCCAAGTACATGATAAGGAGTTAAAAAACAGGGATTGTGTACTGTTAGCCAGCGCATGGGCAGAGCATGATCAGCAACCTCCTTGGCTGACCTGGCGTGTGATATGACTATGGGTTGGACAGAGGTAGAATACAGAACCTCGTGCAAACAGCTGCCTTATGGGGATAGAAAATTCCCAGGGAACTAACGTATGGGTAAAGATGTATAAAGCACTGCTTGCAAAATAAACTTTGTCTCACTTGCACCACAAGCTGAGTCCGTGCCATCATATGCCACAAAAGATTTGCCAGACTAGGACTATTAGGGTGCTGTCACAGCACATCACACCCGCAGTCACGAGGGAGGAAGCTATTGAAGAAGGCAGAGTACCAAAGCAAGGACTGAAAGGCTTACCACGTAGCTGGGAGATGGGAGTAAGCGTGGGAGTGGAAGGGAATTTTTGTCAGTGTGGTTAAGAGTATTCTTAATAACTGAAGAGCAAAGAGGTGTTATGGTGAAGGAGGTTTTAAGGAAAGATAAATATCCTGGTAGTGTAGCTAGTATTTACAAAAAGCTTCTCCCAGCTACGGGAAAGAGGACTGAAATCCAAGATGGGAGCACAGATGGCATCCTGAGAGAAAAGTCAGCCCTTCAGCTGTAAATGGAGGTGGGTGCAGGGTAGTCTTGCAGTGCTGTGGAATTGTAAACACACAACTATATTAGGTGTCATAAGAGGTGGGAGACCCAGGTGACAGATGCACAGTCACTATTTTCAAAGTAATTATAATAGGAAGGTCTTGCAATAGCAATTTGAAGAGTAGGTAACATTGTACCTGGCATATCACCAGAAAAGGATGTTGTTGAGAGGTTTGGTGAGAGCCTGAGCTCTGGGAACACAGTCAGGAACATGTTAGAATACTTTTTAGACTTCTTGTCTCCAGCCTACACTGGCATGAGAAAAGCTTGGGAAGCATGAAATTCTTCTAGGATGTGGCAAATCTTTGTCTCTTAACCCTCCCATGGTCCTCTCCTTTCTTCTTCATCCTCCGCTAGTAGCAGTCCATGACTGAGACAAAGCAGTAGCCAGGCACCTTCCTGACTTTGTGTTCTGAACAAGTCCCCATTTCTGTAACTTTCCCTTTGCTTTTCCTCATTTGAATGGCATCAGATAAAACCTATTTGCTTTTACAACTATTCTTGATACTTCCCTGCCCTGAATTGTTGCGCTTAAAATTAATGCCTCTGACATTTTAAGAGAGCTTTTCCACATTTTTGATGATTCCTAGCAGTACTAATAGCCTAGATTCTTCAGATAGATTCACTGTTGGTTTTTTACATTGTATAGGTGGGAATCTAGTTCACTTGCTGGTCCCAGCACCTCACTGAAGAAGGGTAGTGTTGCCTGTTACATGGAAGAATTACCCAGTCTGTAGCTCTGTGGACAGTCTCCGAAGTCTCTGTGCTAAAACTAAATAGTCCTTGGATGAGGAGATGTGTTCTTTCCTATGAAGTGCAAAAGCATCAGCACAAACACTGTTAAAAGCCAAGGGCCAAAGTAGTAGCTAGATCTGTTGTACTGAGTTGTGGGCAAGGAACTTGGCCCCTCTGGATCAGGAGTCTTCATCCTTGTTAGGATCAAATTCACTGCAGCCTGCTATGATGGTATGAAACGATTGTGATTAATGTGGTCTTTCCAGCCTGAGCAGAGAACACATTACCTTCCTACTGCAGGAAGAGTTCATGCAAAATTTTAGATGCCATTCCCTTTTTTTAATCCGAATAGCATTTGTCTGTGTGTGAACAGTAGTATGAAGTGGACAGTGGCTGTGTTCAGATACACCGTGTATCTCAGTGCTGTTGCATACCTCAGTGTATCTTAGTAACAGTTAATAAAAACATACTTGGGCAATTTGATGAGATACTTTGGGGTATATAATGGCTATGAGACTTGGAACACTGTTAAACTTGTTTATATTCATGGGCCTGATGTAATTAAGAATCTAAAATTAGACTTATAAATGTACATTTGCATAAAGATCCTGATGAAGGCAATTTTTTACCATGTTCTTATCTCATAACCAATTAATAATTACCTTCACTTCTGTTACTATAGGAAGAATGAGTCATTTTTCTGCTAATAAGTCTATACTAGAAATCTTTACTGAATATTTTCTAGATTTGATGCTGCTTATAAAGTCTCTTCCATACACAAGATAGAGAAAAATAGATGAAACATAACAAATTCAGAGAAGTCTATGAGGAAATTAATACTTTTTTTCACAAACCCTTACATTTGTCTCAGGATTTCCCCTTTTTGTGTTGTTTCTATCCTGCTGTCATTTCGTAACTCATTACTTGTCTTCCCTGTTATAAGTCTTGGTGAACCCCGAGCTCCTCCTTATTAAAAAAAAAAAAGGAATAGAATTTTGAATTATTTCTGCATCATGGACATTTTTTTTTTTAATAGGATGATAAAACTACACCTATAAGATTCAATAATCATTCTGCTTTAATGTCTGGAGCTATTAGAAAAATACATTTAGATGATAGACTTATGTTTTCCATTTCTAAGTTCAGGCTATTTTGAGGATCAGGCTTCTGTGAGATGAGGATATATTGCGTATCTTGCTAGAAGACCAGTTTGAACATTTTTGCTTTGGCCACTTACCCTGGTAATAATCATCCCAACCTCACAAAATCCACTATCAGCTTTTAATCAATTTTGAGGACAGAAAAAAATTATGCTAAAATGTTTTGTGTAATCTTTTTATTTGGGTTTATAAGCAGCCTGCTGGTGATTGTTTTTAAGAGGGAGCGGGTTGGTTGGGTTTTGGTTTTATTACATCACGAGCTGTCGGCTGATTTGGAAGAATAACCATTTTTTCTGCCTTGAAATATGTGCTGTGAGTGCTGGTGCCATTGCTATTGACACAGCATATAACTTCAGGGATTCTACTAATGTATTTAAGCAGGACACTATTATTTCTTACACAGTACATAAACAAACTTATTTTCAGGTTCTTATGCTCTGGACTTCTCTAAAACACAGTTAAAACTCTCTGTAATCTAAGCCACAAAGATCTCCTGTGTCTGGTAGTGTCAAAAGATGCACAGAGAATTTTATGGAAGGCAGATGGGTAGCCAGAGCTTGTGTTTGCAATGCCCTTCAGAACATAGTGTTTTGTGATCTTTGTTATATTTAAGTGGTATAGAAAGTCTATGATTCAGTAGCCTATATTATCAGTATTATTTAGCATAGAGTGTCTATAAAATTATGTATATACTGTTTACAGGTTACATTGGTAAAAAAAAGTTGAGAGAGGAAAGCCAAAACCTGTATGTTTGTTTTGTTAGTATCCTCAGAGAACCCTCCTTCATATTATGTTCTGAGAAAAGTATTCTGTAATTTGTTGTGGCTGTGTTTAACATCTCAACATTTGAAAGAAATTGCTTACATTGTGAGCAGCGTGTTAATATTTCAAGATGGTAGCAATACACTTGGAAGTCATTGTCATTTTCATATCTTCTTTTTCTATGAAATCTGGAATTTGCGTTTCATAGGCTTTTCTAATTATCATTATGTTCTAGGAGGTGCAGTTGTTTGATTTGTACAGGTAACCACTGACTTCAAAATGGCTGCATCACGTGATAATCTTCTCCTCCATCAGACAAGGCGGGGGGGAAGCATAGAAAATAAGAGCAACTGTAGACTTGGGACATGCAGTTTGCGTTGTATTGCCACTGTTTGAGAAACTGCCAGTAATTGCGCATAAGACAAATTTGGCTTCGTTTCGGTTACAAATGCCTTCCAGTAGAGTGAAACAACCCACTTATCTCTACCTAGCTTAGCATATGCAGAACATTTCTGTGAGGGTAGCGCTGCAGGTCGACGAGTGCCCACCCGTATAAACGGAGCTGTTGTCCCTGACTGTGGTCATTTCTGCTCTCATGCACCCTTACAGAGAGGCAATGTTGATGACCTAAAATTAATTCTTTTGCCTTCTTTTCTTTCAGTCAGTGGCACGACAAATCAATTATTCCCACCGCTCTAATTACAGTTCACGGAATGTATATTTTACAGAAAGCAAAGTTCTTGCCTCAGCTGCCAATTGCCTTTGGGCTTAACCTTTCAAAGCAAAATTGCCTGTTGTTTGTTCTCTCAAGGCTTTCAAGTTGTTCAACAAAGTATGAAATGACTGAAAAGTCGTAATGAATAAGTGAGCCTTTTGGCTTTTATTCAATCTACTGACAAAGAAATTTTGGTTCCTGTGTAATTGCTGTAGATAATTACAAATATGAGGTTTCACTGCTTTGTTCAGTTTCTCCGCTTTAGAACTAGTTTACTTGATGCAGCTGTACTGTGGACTGTGAGGATCCTGCTCAAATAACTTGCTTTCCAAAGTAGAGAGTAAATCTAATTCTCTGATGCACATGTTGCAAGATCAGCCAGTCCTTGGTGCGAATTGGAACAAGCTTAGTTTTCCTTGCAGTCAGTAAGGCTGTCAGTAGAGGAAAGGGACGTACTGGATTTGTTTCCTAGGTTGAGTATCAAGGAGGCAGCAGGAATAGAAACCTCTGTGGTGACTGTGGACTGCACAGGGATTCTTGGATGAGAAAGTCCTTGTGGGGTAGGAGGCTGCTGTGGTGGGAACGGCATTCCAGCACACTACAGCCGTTTCCTTTAATAGATTCGTTCTTCCTGTTTTAATTATTCTAGAATACTGTCAGAAATAATTAGTATTCAAAGGTCAGTAGCGGTTTCCACTTAATTAGTTCTGTAAACATTTTTTAAAGAGAAGCCCAAGGGATATTTTCCAAAGACAAATAGGAGCAAGGAGAAGTGTCTCTAGCACAGAGCGGAGCTCCTGTGCAGACCTCACAGGGAACTGAAAGCAAACCTCAGCTGGCCGTGCCCACTGCTACCCTGAGACCGTGTCTGGGCTGGAGCTGGACCCAAGCCGCCTACCTCTGCGCAGTGCTTCAGCCTCGCTCTGCTCATCACAAAGCTTTCCTGGGGCTGAGCAGTCATCGCATGCATGCTGAAGGCTTGAGTAGGGAGCTGAAACCAGAATCAGGGATGTCTAAGAGTCCCCTGTTGTTCCTGCAAGTGTTCTAGCATCAGTTAAAATACATCTTAGTGTACCAAATAGTGTACTCAAAATTCAGCTGCGTGTGGAAGGGTAGGTTGAGGCTTAATTACTGTTGCTACTTGAAGAAGTCCAACACCAGTACCTTACATTCTGTCCAAAACACAGCTGACTTTGTACATAACATGAACTAACAATGCACTAATATTTTCCGTAGGACCTATCATATATAGTCCTCAAGACAACTCTTTTTTTAAAGAATGTGGGTATTTCACTGTACCACTTCTGCACCTGTAGCCTTCCTCCCACCATGTTTTTGTGGTGTATTTAATATAAAAGCATGCTATTTTTATTCTTATGACTCTTCTTCTGTCATATGTTTGAGACATTTGTGGTATAACTAGCTACCTAGCAATCATTAATTTCAATGAGAGTGAGAAGTCTAAATCTTCTCTGTCCTTTTCTCATACTTTTATGAAGACATATATTACAATAACCTTTATTTATGAATATCCTGCCATTACACTTAAAATCAGTTGACTCTTCTAAGTTAGCAAAAGTCCTTAATTGCTTTGTAGATTACAATAAACTTTGCGCTGAACACTGAAAACTAAAGTTGGTCATCTCAGTTATTTCAAATTGGCTTAGCTAGGAGGGAGTGACATTAAAAACAAACAAAGAAATTCGATAAAATGACTGCAAAATTATTAAGAAAATAACTACCCTTGTATATGCACAGGTAAATACCTCTGCAATTGTTTTATAAAATGCCATGTAAAAATAAAACTCCTGTAAATGTTCTGTAGCTGTTGTACCAGTGTCCTGCCAGATAGCTTTTTGATTAGCTTTATTGAGTTATGTATTGGGACAGTAGTTTAGTTGAAGTATTCCTGCTGATCTAATATATTTGCATTTATCCATGCTTTCTATATAATCATCTCAGACAATCTCATGGGCATTAATAAATTGACCTCCATAACCCTGAAACTGGTAAGAAGGGATCATAGAATCAGAATCATAGAAAGTTTTGGGTTGGAAGGGACCCCTAGAGGTCATCTAGTCCAACCCCCCCGCAGCGAGCAGGGACACCACTAACTAGATCAGGTTGCTCAGAGCCCTGTCCAACTTGGCCTTGAATGTTTCCAGGGATGGGGCCTCCACTACCTCTCTGGGCAACCCGTTCCAGTGTTTCACCACCCTCATTGTAAAGAATTTCTTCCTTATATCCAGCCTAAACCTACCCTGTTTTAGTTTAAA
>Ga0065711_1033158_pt1 | contig 25989 bp, 21 predicted proteins | sample Hoacrofraction12_FD_59098 | JGI IMG/M metagenome (GOLD analysis project Ga0065711, IMG submission 59098) | Hoatzin crop microbial communities from Cojedes, Venezuela - Epithelial fraction 12 v2 (version 2) | ecosystem: Host-associated > Birds > Digestive system > Esophagus > Crop | place... | reverse complement strand
AAAAAAAAAAAAAAAAAAAAAAATTGGTGTCAGTTAGCAGGATGTTTTAGGAGCCTGGATCCCTTTGCTGGTCACAATGCAACCAGCTAGACAAGCCCAAAAATAAGCAAGGACTTGGAAGTGTAAAATCAGAGTGGAGTGAGGCAGTTCTTTGAAACAGTTTTTCATATTAGAAAGTGCTTTCCTGACAGAACTGGATTTTTTTGAGGGTTGATACCTGGTTCAGTGATACAGTTTTAAGAAAGAAAATACTTAAAACTATAAATTCTTATTCTAAAATAATTATTTCTCTAGAAATAAACTATATTTTGAGTAAGAAATTAATAATTCAAACATGAAACAAATTCTTTGGGTGAACCCATAACAGGCTTCTCTCCTCAGAATTTAGTTGTTTGTTGTAGAAACACAAAGGAAAATTTGCAGGAAGGAAATTTTTTTTTTTAAGTTATTGGAAAGGGACCTAGAAACAAAGAAAATAATCTTCCCTTCTGCTGCTGCTGTAAGCAAGTGTGATTTCAATCTTTATTACCTCCTTAGGATCAAGCTTGATGGGAGGGAACAGAAGAGGGCTAGCAGTTGATGGGGAAAAGAGTAGGGATTGAGACTTGTAGGCTTTTGCTTTGTTTACACATTAGAGGAGGAAAGAAAGGCTTTCAGGTGGTGTGAAAAACCACATGGGGTTATCTGCTCCAAGAGCTGCTGCGAGGTGCCATTCAGCTGATGTTTAGGCTTGCTTAGTCTGGGGTCTTGGGAAGCCCATGTTCAAGTTTTCTCAAGTATTCAGTGTGAGCTTGAGAAAAGTCTGCATTGCCTTTCATGTCTGGCAGTGCGCAGAAGGGATGCTTTACAGGCTGGGAGGCATGCGTGTGCTCTGATAGACTCTCTGGGGCTGGGCGCAGGGGGTTTCCCTCAGTGGAAGATCTTGCTGCCCTGCACGTGAGCTTGCTTCACTGAACAGTGTCTCTTGTTTTTTGCCTCCTTGTCCTTGCAGGGCAGATCGCACCTCCCAGCCACCTCATTAGGGTGGAAGGGAACAGCCATGCCCAGTATGTAGAAGACCCCATCACCGGGAGGCAGAGCGTGCTGGTCCCCTACGAGCCGCCCCAGGTATGTTGTGAGCTCAAGGTGGTGGCATCTCGGCATGCAGATGGGTGGGGGTTGTAACACTAGTCGAAGGAGTCAGGATCTTGTGCTTTCCCCATCCTCATCACAAGGAATCCCGTCTTCCTTTTTGTCAGAGTTGAGCTTTTGAACACCCTCTTTATCCCTGTAGAGCAGGAGTTCTTCATTTCTTGTAAGGAAGCCTTGTGCTGGGGCCTATTTCATGCTAGTCTGATTGCAGCACAGCTGTCAAGAGGACAGTCTGGAAAAAGCAGAGCTTTACTTCTTCCACTGTCTCTTCTGCTCATCCTCTTTGTCTCATCCAGGTTGGTACCGAGTTCACAACAGTCTTGTACAACTTCATGTGTAACAGTAGCTGCGTGGGAGGGATGAACCGTCGCCCCATCCTCATCATTGTGACACTGGAAACCAGAGAGTAAGTAGCAAATCACTAGTGTAGCTTTTGCTTGTGAGGTGGCTCTCCGGCTCCCTTTCTGCTCAGGGCAGCACTGCACTTCCTTAGGGGCAGTTTAATGCAAAGGGCCATAGGATATTTTCCAAATCTCTACAGGTGGGAGCTGCCCAACACCTGGGACATCCTGGCTGGGAAATGGGAGGTTTGGGTCTGCCTGTGCATAGTCTCGTATGAAGCTGAGGGATGCTGCTGTCCTGTACCTGAGCTGCCAGCTGATGTTTCCTCTCGCCTCTCTTCCCAGTGGGCAAGTCTTGGGCCGCCGATGTTTTGAAGCCCGCATTTGCGCTTGCCCAGGCAGAGATCGCAAAGCAGATGAGGACAGCATCCGCAAGCAGCAAGTCTCCGACAGCACAAAGAATGGTGATGGTACGAAGCGCCGTAAGTAGCTGGCAGAGCTGGGCAGATTGCGAACTGTGCTGTCACTGGGTGCAGGTGTGACCCCGGCACTTGTGCCACGGGGAGGGAGCGGTGCTGTGCATGGGCTTGGAGGCAGGAGGGTATTAGATGTCTGTTCTCCCAGGATGAATCAGCCTGGAAGATGAGCTGGTGTTCACAAAACAGCATTTGACAGTCTGGGTTAGCGGGCTGCCTTGCAGCGTTGCCTGTGTTAGATTAGCCCTGGCAGCAGTGGCTGGAGGGGATGCTTATTTGCCTCCCTCAATGTACATGGCTGGGGCTCTGTAACCACTTCTTGAACTTCTACTGCTTGTTTGGGACTGTGCTATCATTCTCTGCTCTTTCTAGCCAGTGTCTTGTTCTGTGGCATGTGTCTTCCAGCCAGAGGGATCTAGATTAAGACTGCATGTAAGCCCTGCTGTGCATCAGAGGTGCTCTGGCAAGCGGCCTTTCTCTGTGCCCTAAAGAGTGCAAGGTGCTTATCAGATATGCGAGATGTGGAAACCCAGCTTTGGTTTCCCACTTACGCTCAGAGATGACACTAGGTTGAACAGCAAGGCAGCAGACTTTAACAGGAGGCAGATTGGAGGGGGGCTTGTTTTCGCAGTGAATTCTGCGTGCTCTCTGCCTGTTCTGTCACCTTCACAGACTGTGGATCCACCAACAGCTCATGAGCACTGTACTACCAAAGCTCGCAGTCTTTCCTGCAATGAGCCAGTGCCTGTTCTAGGTACGGCTTGCTGGTGTTTTGCCATATATCCAGTGCTCCTTGGCTGCTGTGTTTCCCCAAGTGGTATGGTCACCCAACATCTGCAAAGCCATGTCTGCCTTACGGACCCAGGAGCTGCAAGCAGTTCGCAAGTAGCTCAGGCAGAGACCCTTTCAGAGCAGTGCAGATCTGAGCTGTACGTGCACTTCATGTCTCTCTTGCATCTCTCTTTTTTTCTTTCTTCCTTTTTTTTTTTTTTTTTTTTTAAATGGGATGATTTTGGGGTTTCTCTTCCAGCTTTTCGACAAGGAACTCACGGCATACAGATGACATCTATCAAAAAAAGACGTTCTCCAGATGATGAGCTCTTATACTTGCCTGTGAGTTCTCTGTATCTTTGCATTTACTGTATGTTTAGTATCTTCCTCAGTGCCTTGAGGCAAGTCCGCTGCTCACCTAGACCTCAGCAAGAACTGGGGATGGGATGTAGAATTATTAATATTAATCCCCTTAGCTATCTATTTCAAATACAAATCCCATTAGCTGCTGACTGAGAGTGGCTTGTGCTAGGCACATGAGAATATCCCAAGAGATCTGTCAGTCCTGGTGGAAACATTGTTTGGGAGACCTAGCTGGGTTTCCTCCTCTGTCATTTCTGGGTCCATGACACTTGAGCTTTCTCGAGAGATAGTGGGAGTTGTCTTGCTGACAAAGGTGGATGCTTCTGTGGCTTTTATATGTGTTACCATTCTAATATAGCGATAGAAGTGAAATATGCTGTGTTAAGTGTAGGATCAGAAAGGGCCAGAAGTATCTGTAACTGGCCATTTAGCTTCTTCCCCGTGAGCCACATCTAGTTGGATAAATCGCAAACCACGGTGTGCTTAGAAGAGAAGTGAGATCCAAACCCAACGCCCAAATTCAAGTACTCTCTTTTTCCTCAAGGCATGTTAAGATTCGCACCAGATCTGCTTACCGCTGAGGCAGGTAAAGACACGGATTGGATCAGAATACTGCTTTTGGTTGGCATAGATTTACAACAAGCCAGACAGCAACCCCAGGATGTTCATTAGCGTGCAATGACAGATTATCACTCTTCAGCATTAGCTGCTCTACCTCTAGCACAAGGCTTAGCAGTTTTATTGCATATGCACAGTGTGCAGGTGGGGTATTTGCATCCTGCTCTGGTTGTTTACTTGACTTCATCCAAAACTTGTGAAGGTGGCTGTCACTGAAAACTATAGATGCGGTCCTTTAAGGCTTTTCTGTTCCCCTCTTTTCCTATGATCCAGGTGAGGGGACGGGAGACGTATGAAATGCTACTCAAGATCAAAGAGTCCCTGGAACTAATGCAGTACCTTCCTCAGCACACGATTGAGACCTACCGGCAGCAGCAGCAGCAGCAGCACCAGCACTTGCTCCAGAAGCAGTAAGTATAAGTGTGCATGCAGTGACCTGTGCAGTGAGGACAGTGGGGAAGGAGGAGAGAGGAGAGAGACACAGAAGGCTTCTGCACAGTTGTTCATAGTGACATGGTGCTCAACCAAGGGCCAAGCACTCGTAGAGTACTGCATTGGCAAAATCCTTTCCAAAAGCATAGCTGCTTGTTAACCCCCTGGTCAGAGCTGGTAGAAATTCATGCCAGGAGTTTGGCCAAAGCCAGGCTTCTGGACCAGAACTTGAGAGACTGAGTTTGAGATATAGACTTCACGACCTGCACAATGTGACAAAGCAGTACTCCTTCCCTAAGTGAACATCCTGACTGCTTGCAAGGTGCCTGTCTAGTTATCACACCTAAGTCCCCTTTTGTCTTCAGAGGGTGAATGAGGATAGGTTCAGTGCCTCTATTCTCACTTCCAGCTGGAGCCCAGGGCACAGCAAGGCAGTGCTGAGGAGCAGCCTACAGACAGAAACCAAATGTGTGTGCATGCCCGAGCTGGGGAGCGCAGGGTGGCTGTGTTCTTCCCTCGTCTGCTGTGTGAGAATGGCAGAGAACATGGAGCCACCTCCTTGCCTTCTCCAGGGTGTCCATCTGAGCATCTTTCTAAGAGCACATGAAACCAGGACTGTGAGCACTAGCTCAGCTGAGTACTTGGACCCCACTGCTGAGCATCTCTGGTGCTGTTGGAGGGCTGGTGTCTCAGTGGGATATAAATACTGTAGGTTGTTCAGCTATAAAAAGGGAAGCTGAAAGTCAGGAGCAAGGATGAAACATGTAATAATTGCTTTGTGACCAGTGGGTGCTTCAAAGAAAGACTCTACTCATGCATTTTTAAAGCATATTTAAAAACTGTAATTTGTCACTGGTAAGTGTCTCCACATTGTGCATGAGAAACTTTCCATCTGGGCATAGTCCCTATCTGAACTTTGCTGGAAGAGCTGTGCCAGGATTCTTTTGGATGGTGTAAGTGGCAGGAGGATGGGGAGAAGAAAGGCCATATAAGTGTCTGGTTTCCACTTTCCCGTCTGTTCCCGAAGCTTTGCAGTGAGAGGGAATGGATCAGAGAATGACTTCCCAGACAGACCGTAAGAGGTGTCATTCATGGGCATTGCTTCACCTGCTGTATCAGGTGACAGAAAACAGCCGCCCTGGCTGTAGGTAGCCGCCAGCAGTAGTGCTTAGGATCTTGCACGTTCCTGCTGGGAAGCTCATGCGTCAAGAGGCTGAGGGTACACCTCATTCCTCTGCAGAGGTGAGCATGAGGCCAAGGCACCACATAAGTCCCACTTGAGCCTGTAGGGATTTATTTTGGTGTCTTGGCCTTGTCTGAGGACTTCTGCAATACCACGGCCTTGTGCCAGATCCTTGCATGTGTTCACATTTCGACCCGTGTGTTTTTAGTGTCAGCTGGAGTCTTGTGGAGGAGGTGTGAAAGCAAGCCATGTGCCAAAATGGCTGGAGCGTTCAGGCGCTCTGGATTCTTTTCTTGGGGCAATTAAAATTCTTATTATTAGTACTTATTTTTATCAGTCATCTACACGGTTTGTATATACTATAGCTTGTATTTACTAGCTCCTAGGCATTGTGGCCTTTGTGCGCTCAGCTGCATGTCTTCAAAGCTCCACCTGAACTACAGCCATTTCAGCTGAGAAATGGTTTTGTAAGCAGAAATGGACGGCAGCAGATGACAGCTTTCACTTGGTGCTGACAGTTGCTTTGCCATAATTACTGTTTTCATTCTTCCTATATCAATAGGATGGGTTCCTGGCAACTGAGGTTGGTATTTGTGTTACCTTTAAGACCAGCATGTATAAGTCCAGACATTTAATTTAATGAAACTTCTTTTGGCATGTCTACTGGCACTTGTCCAGTTATAGACACATCTTTCACAGCTGCTGAGTGTGCTCAGATACTGGGGAGAAAGATTAAGAGCTTTCTATGATTCTTTCTTTCTTTAAGGATGCCAGGAGTGGGGGGAAAAATAACTTTCAGTGTTTGTCCATAGCTGCTGCAGTTGTCTCTGCCGACAGCCTGCCATCAGTCAGGGTCCTCTGGTGTTGCAATTCATGTTCATGCAATAGCTTCTTTGGTGCAGATGAGCTCTGGTGCTTTTTCCTTGATAATCCAGGGTATGACTTAATTTCTGAAGGAATCTGTTCAGGACAAAGGGGCATTTAGGCTGAAAAGTCTCACAGAAGCAATTTCACCCCGAAAAAGCATCGTAAAGGAGCTTCAGATGTTGATGTGAGCGTGGGCAGAGAAGACACTTTGTAGGAACTGGTTTGGGTAAGGGCAAGCTTGTATGCGAGCAGGTTGCTGGGAGATGTCCTGCTGCTGCTTCCTTGTCAGGCTGGCCAAACTCAGCAGCATGGTGACTCCTTTGCGGGTCTGTTCTGGCTTTAAAAGGAAATGCCTTTCACTTTGTGAGCAGGGACTTACTTTCAAAACTCGGTCTTGGTTTGCTTTCATTCAAACTGTGTGTTAAAACTGGGAGCTAGCAAAGTGCACATGCAGTGACCAAACCTGTATGTGGAGGAAGCTGTAGGTCCTGGCATGGCTCTGTGGGGCCGAGATGTTTGCAAGTTGCCTTTCGCTTTTTATTCTTAAAACAGAGCTGCATCCACATGTGCTCCACAGTGAAACCTTGATGGAGGAATTGCTTGATTTGTTTTCAGTTTACTTTTCTGAGCAATGGTTAACATAGAAAAGCTGTCTACGTGTGTGGGAAGAAGATTCCTTTTCGTTCCTACAATATGGAAAGCCTCATCTTTTTGGAAGAGTAGGAAAAGCAAGGATGAGATTATCATGGTGAAATGTAGTTTTAAGAATACAAATATGTAATTTTGGAAAACAACAGTATAATTACTCTCATGCACATACAGACCAGAATTACTTTCTGTAGGCCAGCAGACGCAACAGTCTTACTGTTCTGGAATAAAAGGGACAAATCTGGTGACAATCAGAAAGCTTTCTGTCCCACAGGGTGACCAAAATACTGCAATGCTCCACATTGTGCCAGACTGCAATCTCTCTCTGTCTCATCTCCTCTCTCTGTTTGCTCCTTTGTGCATGGTTTTCTCTTACTTACTGTTATGTGAAATACCTTCATGATCATAGGTGGGAAGAGTTTTTTTTCCTCCAGTTTCTATTCTTCCTTTTTCAATGCCAAATCCTGGGGCCCATATTTGAACAGCAGCACACACGTTTATTTAGAAGACTTCCTTTTTATGGTCTGCCACTGTTTGTTTAAAACATGGACTTGCCAGAAGATCCCTGCTGCCAGAGGTACCAGAGGTGGCATGTGCTTTGCTGGGGAGGGACAGTTTCTTCAATACTCTGCTGTGAAATACGTTTACTGTCCATATTCCCAGGGAGTATCTGCACAATCTTTAAGGGTTTCACTGGAAAACACTTTTTCATATTCAGCAAAACTCCCTGTGGTGGGTTTCACTGTGCTAAGCTCTGTTTTCAGAACAGTCTTTATTTCAATTGGCCATAGCATAGAATCGTAGAATATCTACAGTTGGAACGGGACCCATAAAGGACTATGAAGTCCAACTCCCATGGCTGAAGGGTTTTCACAAAGTTTTCCAATGGCTACCAAGAAGAGGGCTCTTGTGTCTGAGCAGGATCTTCTATCCCAGCAAATGTTTCTCTCTTTTCAGCAGGGCTGCAGCTATCAGCCCACTGGCTACCTTTCATTTTAGTCAGCAGCACAGCTCATTATCCAAACAAGTAGAAATTAACCTCACAAGTTGAGGTATGACAGAGCCAAGCTATCCAGTGCCTGGAGTGCTCCACCTGAGATGGGAGCTGCAAGGATCCCAGTGCTTGCTGTCGCGGGGAGGGGGCTGGTGGGGAAGGTATTCTTCATACCTTCACCTAGTTATTCTCATTTTTGGTGTGGCAGCTAATCGTGGTTTTTTGCATGGTTTGGTTTTGTAGTGCTGTGCTTGCATGCATTGTGAACTCCAGGCACTTGGATAGTGTTCTCTCTAGAAAATTGTCAACATGAAAGCAAGAAAGAAAAAGTCAGGGATTAGGTATATGAAGAAGTGCTGCATTTGCTTTGCTGGATCCGAGGGTGCAGTGCCTTCTGCATCAGCTGGCAGCCCCAGGGACCCCTTGGCTTTAGTGCAGGGGGTCCCCCGGCTTTGAAAAGGGGAGTAGCTGAGATGTAACTAATATGTCTCTTTCACAATATTCACCATCCTCTCTTCCTCGCAGCAGCTTCTGTTTTTTAAGTAACTGAATTGGACTCAATGCAAGCTGCGTCTCTCCTTTTCCCCTTTGGCCGAGTGCTTTTTTCCTCTTGTATTTGCTGAGAAGAGTTTCAGGGCACTGTCTGCACCCATGAGACCGGCACACAGCAATCAGATTTCCCTATCAACTAGTTGTTTTCTTTCTTGCCAAGCACTTGCTTGTACCTAGGGCTTTCCAGTTTTCTAAACTTCCCTGTTTCATACTCTCACTGCAGATGCTAAGACGTCTGCTTTTCCCCTCCTTCAAATCCCATACTGTGATCATGAAGGTGGAAAGTGACTGTTTTTCTCATGGTGGCTGGTGAAGGGTCCTGTACATTCATCTTTTTCTTTTCTTTGGTTCCTTCTCTACAGTCTCCTTTCAGCCTGCTTCAGGAGTGAACTCATGGACTCAAGGAGAGACCCTCCCAAACAGACCGATGCCATCCTAAAACATTCCAGCCCCCCAAACCCATCAGTATATCCATAAACTGAGCTGGTGGGGTCGCTTCGCCCAGCTGGCGGGACTAGGAACAGTGGGGCAAATCCACAGCCTGAGAGCAACAGAGTAAACAGTGAGAGCAATCTCCTGAAGGGACTCAAATTTTGCAACAACAACAGACACTTCTACAGGCCTCTAAGTTGTAGCCCGTAGCATTGGGAGGTCAGGAACCACAATGTCGACTGTCTCGGTGTAACGTTTTCTTCCTGTTTTTGTAACCTGTTGATACTCCTACTTCTGTATTTGTGAAACTCAGCAGGGTTTCTCTGAGCAGGTCTCAATTTTAAAATGCCTCTTGTCTTGTTTAAATTAAAAATTTGTTTGTGGACTGGGGGGGATAGAAGGAGGAGTGTTTAAACAGTCTGTGATAGTCAATCTGACCTGTTTTAATGTTGGTCATGCAGTAATAGTGCAAGTAGCTGAAGTATTTGAACTGCTGGACAGAGGGAGGTAATAATTATATGAATTGGCACTGGTAAAAAATCAGTTTTATTTTTTTTCTGTAGAAATGCCCACTAAATTGGCATCATGAATTGTTTCCCCTTAATTCTGATTTTAAAGGGTCTGATCTAAAATACATCAAAATTGTAGCGAAGACTGGGTGACTTTGACTTTACACCAGCACCAATGGCATTAATCCAGCTTTGCTGAACTTAGGAAGGTCCCTCCTGACTCTGTGGGCTTGATCCAAGTAGTGGGCTGAGCTGCACAAGTTGAATGTGAGGTTGAAGTCTTTCTGTGTAATGACACCCATGTGCGCCCAGTGTCCCTGTCCCTTTGCAGCTGAGGGTGTAAAGGGCAGAGTGTCCAAAACTGCTCATTGCCATACCTGTAAAAAGGGGTCGGAGCTTGCCCTTTTTCTTGCAGATATTCAGCAGTTATTAGATGTTGTCTTAGAGTTTTCATCAACCCTACCACATTTTACTGCATCACGACAAACCTCATAGTTCAAAAGAAAGTGGTGCCAGCATATGTTGCAGTTGCTCTGCCAAGTGGCCTCAGGCCATGTCCACCTAGTCCCTTAATTCTGCAACCAGTGGCCTTTGCTTTTCCTTATTGTGTCCATAAAGTATGTCCTGGCTTAGCAATTCCTGCACAGGAGACCATTTCTTAGCAAGGACATGTAAATCCTCACACTGCTTGTATCAAACTCTACCTCCGAAAGCTGTTTGTATGGGACTTGGCAAGGTGGATTTGAATCCTTTGGAAACATCAGCTCTAAGTGTTAAGCCCAGAGCAGCACAAAGGAGGAATGATCAACAGGCAAGTAACATGCCAGGGAATTAACCTGGCATTGCAGATGGTGTGCTACTAGGAGCACGTAATGGTGATGAGAGAGGAGCTGGCTGAGGGTGGGCATGATGTCTCCTGTGGTTTTTCCCACTGAGGGGTGCTCAAACATCCTTACATGAAGAGCAGTCCCTAATGCTGGTAAAGAACTGTCCTTCAATGCACACTCTCAGGCAGTGGCATATCTTCTGAGGGAACCCTCTGATGTTCACGGCTGTGGGAAACAGAAATGTAAAGAAGTTACTGAAGGTACACAAGGAACGTCGCTCCCTGTTGGCTGGTGTCTTCCCGGATCAGCGGTGACTGGGGAGCAGAGCTCAGATGTAAATACTGGTGATCAGCAGCCCCTGGGAAACACTGCCTGCTGGATGGATCAATACTGATGGGGATCTCTGTGCCTGCAGTGCAGTCCATGGTGGATTTATTTGGAGCAAGTGTGTCAGAGCTGGGTACACACCTGTGGTTAGGCACAGCCTGAGGAGAAGGTGCCTTCCAAACGCAGAGCAGGCCTCCTGGCCACCCACCAAGGAAAAAAGCCTGATGCAGTGGGAGAAGACTCTTATCTCTGAACATCACATCATCCGCCTCCAGGCAGCAGAGCTGTGATCTAAGCAGGTGATAACTCGTACTAATATCTCCTTTGAGAGCCATATCCCATCTCTGGGTATCTGCTTCATTGTCTTAGCAAGACTTGTTCTACCATAGGAATGTGGGGGAGGGTTGATGGAGAAGAGCCCCTAGAATTGTGATTTAATATAAATAACAACTCCTTAAACAGGAATATTTAATACAGTTGCGGCTCTACCATTGTTCCTTGTGTAAAGCTAGCCAAATCTAGTGCCTCTACTTTGCCTGGAAACTCCAGCAAGTACTTTAGGATCACAAAGCAGATAACTTTTGCTCTGTGCCATTTTATTTGGGAGAAAAAAGGCATTACTATTCCTTTCCCTGTGAGAGGTGGGAATCTGAACTGCAAATGCAGCCCAGATGAAGGATTGTTATTGGCACCATCAGTCTGTCCTTCCAATGAAGGTTTATTCCTGGATCTTAGTCTTGTCTGCTTGTGGATGGCAATACAGAAATACTGCAACAAGGACACACTCATCTGTATCTAGAGCTCTGCTCCAGGGCCTGTCCACCAGCAAGCTTGAGGAGGCAGTCCACCAGAAGATACAAGGCATCCACAGCCCACGCTGGAAGACTCCAGCTCATGTTCCAGTTCACCATCTGGTCTGACCCCTAGGAAAGATCCATCATACCGTGATGAACAGTACAGCACTGGGACTTCAGCCCAGCAAGAATGTAAATTTGGATCCCACTGCCCTCTGGAAAGGCTTTCCGATTCATCCACCTTAGCTATAAAAGGAAGAGGATTGTGAAACTGGTCTTAATGGTGACTTGATTAGCTCTCCAGCTACAAGGTGGTTATTTTAGAAGGTGAATTTTTTTTTTTTTTAATCAAATAACCTGGACCTGGAAGCAATTGGAATTGCTTTGTAGTCTGTCTTCTGCAGATAAAGAAGAAAACTTTTTCCCAGCTGTCTTTTGATTGCTTCTTTGTCATCTTTGAGGCTTCAGAAAATTAAACCTTTTGCTTTCAAGGAATAACCAAGTGGACTAATGGGGCCTTGTCAGTCAGTCAGGTCATATCTATCAGTCCATGTCAACTAGGTGATGTATATCCACTCCCTGTATTACAGCTCCATTCCCTAGAGAGCAGATTGCATCCACTGCCTGCCTTGGGAAATTCCCATACCTGAAATCTGAGGGAAGTCATTATCTCCACCTTGTTCCTGTGCTGTAGTTGCTGTCTGCCCAATGACCATCAGGCTCCTCCTTTCCATGCTCCCAATTAGTTACCAAGCCTACAAACCACTTGTGTGGTTGAAAAGATGCACTATTGCTTGCATTAGAATAGCAGCTGTCTGAGATGGTGGAAAGCAAGGGCATCCCTCTGCTGTTTTGTGTCCTGCTTCATGGGCCTTCAAAGTGGATGAGTGCAACTGAGCCTCATCTGTGCTACTTGTGTGCCATTACTAGACTACATCAGTGACATCCCAGTGTTATGCAGCCCAGTGGGCAACCTTACTTGAAAAAACACTGCCAATGGGCACATTAACAATGTGTGAACTTGGGATGTAATCCTTGCTGCACTTGCTGTGGCTGCTGTAAGGAAAGGCAGGCCCAGAACTGAACAGCTTTGATTCCACTTGGGTCTCTTTGCATTGTGACTAGCTCAAAGTCTTCAGGGATAGCAAACCATAGGCACAGGGGCTTGGGTGAAATCTTAAACTCTCTGAGACTGAGCTGTCCTATTCTTGCACTTAACGAACCTTTGATGTCATTGCATTAAGACTGCTTACATGACAGTGTGCTCATCTAATGTGAATGAGGACTCTAGGACTTGTCTACTGAATCAGGTAATTGGTCTGTCCAAGCAGTTTCCTACCTCTGGTGAAGGGCTGATATCCAGTGAGCTGGGAAAGAGCAGAATTATACAAGGTAACCTGTGAACTGAACTGTGCTTCATATATGGGAGAAGGAAGTTTCTTCCTGACCTCTTGAGATGATCAGTGTATGCCTTGAAGCAGGAGAGGCGATTGCCCTCATAAGAGCTTGCATAACTACAAATGTTGTTGGCTAAATAATTACACAGCCTCTTGAAAAGAGAAAAATCAATTGCAGAATGTGACTCAGTGCCTTTCGTATCAGACTGTTCCAAGAAGTACATAGTCTCTTAATTGAAGTCCTTATATCTTGATATTAAAATGCATTTCATTGGCATTGATATCAAAGAAATGTTAATGCTCCTACTTCTTATCTTTCTTGAGACATAGTAAGTATAATTTTAATAAAAATCACTGTGCATGACATTCTTATAATACTTGTTTTAAAAAAATTGAGAAAAAAGCAATATATTTTAAAGAGACACTGTGTAGTCCGTGTATTTAACATCAAAAATATTTTCTTGTGTTTCTGAGGCTGTTGCTATATTGATGTGTGACATTAATTTTCAATAAAATTTTGCATCTTGGTTTATCTTGGGACTTTTGTTTGGCTAGATGGCGCTCTCTAGACCTTTTACATGTCTGCTTACTTGATGAAATAGTTTAGTTTAAATGAATTATGGGTACAAAAAAAAATGCTTTTGTTTCCTGTTTTGTTGACTTGAGCTTGACTGTCTTAATCTTGATTCTTATGAGTATAAATGATATAAGAATGGAGTCCTTAAGCTATATGTTAAGGTATGCATTTGTGTCATATAGCGTAGGGTGCTTTGGCTTGGCTCGTGTTTGCTGCCTTTTTTTAATCTTTTCCGAAGGTGTTTTGTAGTTGCCTAACTAGCTTTGCTGAGATCACTGTTCGTGGTGGAGTGGGCAGAGTTTAGGCCCACTACTGACCTCCTTGGAGAATCTTGTTTCATAGCAACAGGCATCATTTAAAAAACAAAAAGGTTATAGTCATGATCTCTCTGAATAAAATCTGTCCTGAGCTTAAACAATGCAACTACATATTTTTGGGGAAATCTTTGTTGATTTGATTTGGTATTTCACTGTGTACATGGTGATGTCCTCATTTGCATATGATGCAGATTTTGTCTTCAGACTACTCAGATGAGTATTAATTTCAGCTGAAGCTCAGTTGGGATAGGTGCCCAAACCAGTAAAGTATGAATGTTCATTATGGTCCTAAATCCAGAAGCCTCTGGGTTAAGGGTGGTGTCAGCCTGACTTTCATTTCATGGCTGGCCTCAACTTTTAGAATTGGTGAATTGAAACCTTGGATCTGAATCATTCCCTTCACCCTGAAAAGTTGTGTCTGAACTTCACAGCTCGGTTTCACTTCCCCTTGGGAGCTGCTGCATTAGTTAATATTAATTTGTGAAGCTTCTTGTGCTTTCCACTTCCTTGAGTCTATGAAGTTTGCTGGATCTTGTCCTGCATCTTTATCGCCAAAGGACAGTTCACACCCTTCAGTACCTCCTGTAATTGTGTAATTAGGTAAGATTTCTTCAGGGCCTTAGATACTCCAGCCTGTTAGCATAGATGTTTTCTTCACCCAACACTGCAGGTCTTGAAAGTGCAGGAAGCTGGAGACAATGTAATTGTATGAAACTTGACCTTGAGTGCTGAAGGTTTTAATATATTATTTAGAAATAAGCCTTTTCTTTCCTTTACACTTTGCTTATTTGAAGTAATAACCATTCTGTTTGCATAGAAGGAAGGTCAGTTCCCAGGAATCAGTGTAACCAGTTATACCCAGACGAACAAGTTTCCCAATGGGAAATAAGATGGGAATGTGCCCTTGCACCTTTATTGCAGGATCACCATGATGCAGATGAACAAGCACCAGGCTCTGCGGTGAGCTGGGTGACCTCCTTTCTGCTGGGCAAGCTCAGCTTGTGAGGGTAACGTCGTGTTTGAGAAGTGTGCCCAATTCCCCAGCGCCCTTACGCAGTCTTGGGGAGAGAAAAACCCGCTCTCTTGTGGTATGGCGGTGCTCTGCCGATTGCACTGTTGGGACCACTTTAATGATCATTTTCTGCATACCCCACGTAAGACCCCGCTCCAGATGGGATGGCGCAGCTGTAACTCGATCTGGGAACTGGGCCGCTGTTCAGAAGCAGTCTGGTCTTTGCACGCTGGATCACTTATGAGGCAGGATTGCAGCTGGGACCCTCAGGGCTGGTCAGTGGGGAGCTTGCCAGCAAAGCTTTCTGGCCTGGTTTGTAGATATGCTGGATGGAGTTTGGGGCTGTCTGGACTTGAGCGAGGCTAGTGCTGTTGTCGAGTGGTAGCAGGAATCTGATACTCTTTGCAAGCAGCCTGCGGGGTTTGGATACTAGGTTCTCCTTAAAACCAGCAAAAGCTGTGTGTCGGTATCCCAGGCAGCTCTGACCATCTCAGTAGTGGTCCATCAGGTGTATGGAATCTGTCTTGAGCAAGGAGCCTCTGGCTGTGTTATGTACGCCTGGTAACAACCTGATTATATGAGTAACTATGAATTTTGGAGAAACCAATGTGATAAGTGTGACCCGATCTGAAAACTGTTTCTGTAGTCAGGTTTTAGGTGTAGTTAGGATGGTTTGAGATGGCTTCCTCAGTTCTTGTTTTTATGAAAAAAAGACTTTGACCACAAGGAGAGCTTAACTTAAAAATACTCATTTTGAGTTTTGGCAGCTGTCTACAGCTGGCTTTGCATATGTTCTTTTCAACTGAAAATCTTACATACAAACTTTTCCTTAAATAAAAATTTGAACTGAAAGTGAAGCTTCCCTTTGTTGGTATTTCACTGTTTGTTTTTTAAATGCCCAGAATATCTGGGAAACTTCATATTTCCTGTTGACTCCCTCTCCAATGATCTTCACCTGCAATGTTCCCATGGTGTTGGTGATATCACTAGCAGTAAAACAAACAAAAAATTAGCCCCTTGGATGTGTAGTCTGAACAACCCACTGCTGTGGTTCCTGTCCTAACATCTCCTTGGTTTGCAGGACCTCCATGCAGTCACAGTCATCTTATGGCTCCAACTCTCCACCGCTCAGCAAAATGAACAGCATGAATAAGCTGCCCTCGGTCAGCCAGCTAATCAACCCCCAGCAGCGCAACGCCCTGACCCCAACTACCATCCCTGACGGCATGGGAACCAACAGTAAGAAACCTTCACTCCTTCTCCTGCTCTGTGTGCACCCCAGTAATCTAGAGAAGGAGAGCTGGCATCTCTAAGTGGTTGGCGCTAGTCTGGGGAGCCTGGGGTCATTCGTGGTAGCAGGGCTGGGAATCTGCAGAGCCAAATATTCCACGCTGCTGTGTCATGGGGCAAGTCACCTGCTCTCTCCAGGTTTCAGCATCCTGCTCTGAGCCTCACAAGCGTGGACAGAGTTGCTACTTGCTGCAGATCTGACTGGCTGCACTGCCATCTCTCTTCAAGACTTGTTTCTTCTTCCTTTCCCAGCAGAGGAGATGTAAACCTTGGCAAACTTTTTCCCCTCGGTTCAAATAAGGCACTTCTTAGTTTCAAAGGAAATATCTGCATCTTGCAGCTCTGTAACCTGCTTCCTCCTGGCTGCTGAACAGTGCCCAGCAGCCCTGTAAATCCAGGGTGACAGACATGGTTCTGGGGGCTGAGTTTTGTTGGTATGGATTTTTTTGATTTCAAAAGCGCTGGGCTCTTGCCCACACCTGTTGCTGATCCCCTTCGGGTGCTCTCGATGTCTCTGAAAACAAAGCTGTTTGGCTTCTGTATTGGGTTACTCTGGCTCTTCCCCACTCCTCTCCTGTGGCAGGGAAAGCTGAGACGCCCGCAGCTTGCTTAGGTTTCTACAGAGCCTGTTTGCAAGGGAAGGTGAGGCAGCAGCCGCGCTGCCGGCAGTTGCTCCAGTGAGGGGAGAGCCCCTGAAGGACTGTCTGTCATCTGGTGCTTGTGCCGTCGTTGCGGCCATGCCTGAAATTCCCTGTGAGCTCACTCTGTGCAGGGCTTTTCAGGGGATTTAAGGCTGCTTTGGCTGTGGGTGCTGTCCCTTGGTGTCACACTGGGGGCGAAGCAGGGGTCTGGGGACGCTTGGGTAACAATGTGCTCCTCCTTTTCTCCTCCAGTTCCCATGATGGGCACCCACATGGCCATGACCAGCGACATGAATGGCCTCAGCCCCACACAGGCGCTGCCTCCTCCCCTCTCCATGCCTTCAACGTCCCACTGCACCCCTCCTCCTCCGTACCCCACAGACTGCAGCATCGTCAGGTGAGCGGGATCAGGCTGCCCGGCGCATGTTTCCCACCCACAGGGAGTGGAGGCCTCATGTCGGGAGCCTGAAGGGTCCTGCTGTGTCCCTCGCTCCGTTCTTCTGGAGCCTCAAACCCCCACCTCTGAACAGCTGAGAGAAACAGGGACGTTAGGACTGCAGGAAAGCCAAGGGATGCAGCATCTGTTGGACTGGTGGAGCTGAGGAAGACAGGCAGTCTTGCAAATGTTTCTTTTTTTATTTTTTTCCCCTGTGGCCACTCAACAAGCCATGGCTGGGGTCAGAAGCCCATATGCGCTCCATGAGGTTGAACAGTTGAAAGATGCTACCCATAAAGGACGAATCCTTTATGTTTAGGGAGGAACATGCTGATTTGAAGTACTTTGTGTGCATGATGTGTCTGAGCCCCAGACCCACTGCCTTGCTGAAGCCCTCTATCCATGCAGCAGGCTGCCACGGGCTCAGCCACCTTCTGGGTGAAGTGACCTGGCAGGACGATTCACGTGAGACTTCCTGCCCCAAGATCCAGGCTGCGTAGCACCGGCTTTTGACTTAGGCAAGGTGCTACCATGAGGGTTGTCTGCTAGGAGTCCAGCTGAAGGATGCCCTCGTTTGTTTGATGTGGCAGTGATGTGGCTTGCTGGCCTGGGACGTCTTGGAAGAGGTCAAGCCAAGGGTGAAAGCTTTGTTTCCTGTTGCTGCAGGTTGGCTGAGTGTTTGGTTTTTCTGTGGTTTGGGCTGTTGCAGCCAGGGTGATCCTTTTTTCTCTCTCCTTCCTTCCTTCCTCCTCTGCAGCTTCTTAGCGAGGTTGGGCTGCTCATCCTGTGTGGATTATTTCACGACCCAGGGGCTGACCACCATCTATCAGATTGAGCATTACTCCATGGATGTAAGTAACTCCTCACCATTTCCTTTGTTTACACTCTTGGCCCTGCTGTAGGAACGGGTCAGAAATCCAGACTCAGTATTTTTTTGTATTTTTGTATGATTAGTTTGATTTGAGGCTGTTGCACACGGGGAAGACTTACTGTGAGGTGAAGAGAGGCTGCACTCGGGGCCAGCATTGTAACTGCCTTGCCTGGCACAGAGAAGGAGTGTCTCCCCCCTCCCCACCACTGTCCGTTTTAGCCCCTGAAGTGGCCCCAGCCCACACTCCTGTTAATACTGCAAGGCTCGGTTTCGGTTTACACGGCTCTGAAACGCCTCACTCTCCTGCAGACAAGTAGGCTGTCCAGACGTGGTCTGCACTTCTCACTCCCTGCTTCTGTTCTCTGGCCTTACCTTAACGATCTTCCCTTGCCACTGGCATCTCAGCCCTGGTTTTTTTCCTCTTGCATGGCTTTTGCTGCAGGGTTGCTGCTTCTTCTACTGTGCCATTGCTCTTCTCAGAGCTGTCTGTCCTTTTTTTTTGCCCCAAGACTTCGCAAGGCTGTGGTGCTTTTGCTTCCTAGCCTGGGCTGCCTTCCTTCTGCTGCTGCTCTAATTAGAAAAACTTACCCAAATTAACCACAGCTGGTTGCTAATTTTTTCAGAAGCTGATATCCCTTTTCCCAGAGTTAGCTAAGGCTACCCTCAGGTAGAGGCCTCAAAGTCCAAGTTTTCTAAGGCTAGGTTTCTGGTCTCAAGTTTTTATTTTGTTCAGGCAATTAAGGCACTTACTATAAAGTCAGACCCAGAGCTTCAAATACTGGAGCTCAGACTTCGATTCTAAAATCCTTTTGCAGGCTTTGAAACAAACACAGAAGTTTTCAAAGCCTTTGAACTTCTGCTACCCAGCATCCCCCTCTATAAACAACCAGCAGATCTCCCTGAGGTTGTCTTGGAGGTCTTGCAGTCCAGTTAAACACCTAGCTTTAGGTCACCGTATCTTATGCATGAATGTGTGTTTTGTAGAACTTCAAAACAGATCCTGTGTCAGTCCTTGCTGACTCTTGGCTGCGCATGCTTGTTCAGAAGTGAGACACCATCTTCAGGATTAGTGGTTTGCCTTCCGCAGTGCATCATGGCCACCCGGATTTTAGCAGCTTTGTGGGTTAATAGACATTCGCAGGCGGGCCCAGCGGCTGCTCCTACTCCTGGAGCCCAGGTTGCCCTGTTAAGCCCTCCTCCTTGCCTTACAGGATCTGGTGAGCCTCAAGATCCCAGAGCAGTTCCGCCATGCCATCTGGAAGGGCATCCTGGACCACCGGCAACTCCATGACTTCTCCTCCCCTCCCCACCTCCTGCGCACCCCCAGTGGAGCCTCCACCGTCAGCGTGGGCTCCAGCGAAACCCGGGGGGAGCGGGTCATCGACGCAGTGCGCTTCACGCTCCGGCAGACCATTTCCTTCCCGCCCCGCGATGAGTGGAATGACTTCAACTTTGACATGGATGCCCGGCGCAACAAACAGCAACGCATCAAGGAGGAAGGAGAGTGAGCTCCGCGGACCCTGCTCCACCCCGCCTCGGCCACAAACTGCTCAGCCCTTCATTTGTCTTCCTTCTGCTTGGTACTGCACCCCTGGACGAAGGGCGGAGGGAGCCTTCTTGCTCACTCGTGCTAGTTATGCCCTTGATGCTGTCTAGGTCATGCTCCTGGACGTGACCTCCACCCCAGCTCTTGCAAGGGGAAGAGCTGAGCGAAGGGGGAAGGCGGGTGGTATTTCCTTGAAAGCCATTGCCCTTTTCAAGAAGGCGTCGTTCTTGTTTCATGTTTTCCTTTGGGGAGAGGGCTTCTTTTCTTGACTTTTGAATCCTCACACACCTTGTGGGTGTCCTGACCTGCAAATTTGTCTCTCTCATCCAGCGATCCTGCTTTTCAAAGCAGGAAGGTTAAAATAAGTTTTTAAAAAGCCAAAAAAAACCCAAAACCAACCCCCAAACCAAATGCAAAAAGCCTAAAGCCACTAAACCCTGAACTGTCAATTCATCCGAAAAATAAATGGGAATCGGTCTGCTGAACGTTGCACTTAAACAGCCTCTTCCCACGGAGCTGAGTGTTCTGTTCATGTGTAATATTCTCCAGCGGAGACAGCACATGCACTTTGCTGGGCAGGCCAGCGGTTATGGCCACCTGCAACTCACTTTTTCCTTTTCCCTCGCCTTCTCTGGGAAAAACCAAACCTGCTGTCTCTTCTCGTTTTGAATTTACATTCACGTGTATGTCCTGGTTTGCTTGTTTCAGGATATACATGCAAATATAGCCACTGGCCACTCTTGGCTTCTGTCCCTCACCCATCCTTTAGCTGTTCTGTACTACTACTGACATTTAAGCTAGAGAATTAGGCTTTGCCACATATGCAGCCTGGTTAGTTTAGCATAAGGATTTGCCTGCCTAGCCTCCAGTTGAACAGAGGACCAACTGAGCGCTGCACACTGATTTGTAGGGCTTCAGCTACCCTAAACCCAGCCAATTTTTATTTTTTACACCATGCTAGATTGGTTTCCTGCTAAGTAAAGTAGAACTGTCTTTAGATATATCTGTAATAGGCTGGAGCCTGTTGTGGTTTGTTGCTGGTGACTGTAGACTAAGTGATGAGCAACCAGAAGTGGAGAGTAAAAACAGAAAGAAATTTCCAGCTGCCTTGGAATAAGGACTAGTTCCTTGTAATATGAGTGTTGCTACTACAAAAAGTCTTGTTTACATGAGAGATTATTTTTCTCTGTTTTTTCTTTATTGGTTCTACAGCAGCTGTGCTCTGAGGCATTTCCTCTGACTGCCAGTGATCCTGTGGACAAGTAACTGAACAGAGCGCATGTTTCCACATTTATATTGGCCAAGGTAGTGAGACACTGACATATACAAAACAAATATAAACTGGGGAGCTTGGCTCAGCACAGCTGCTTTCAAGTTGGCTTGCTCTTTTTAACAGTAAGCCTGATTTTTTTTTTTTTTTGGTTGGGAAAAGCTGAAAAAAGCAGCTTAAATGACTTGTCATCCTACCTTGCTACAACCAAATAACCTTGTTTCAATGCAGTGGCTGTTTTCTGGACCCTGCTGTGTGCCACATTATTTCATTTCAGTCCGATATTGTTAGAATCCTCCTCCATCTGCCTGTCATGCCAGGTCTACGTTGCATTCAAAGACTGCCTTTTGGTAACTGTGCAAGCCTGTTTTGGATAGCTCTAAGTGGTAATGCAAGATGGTTACCTTGTAAAGACTGTGTATATAAATATTTTTTGTATGTGTAATTTTTGTTTCCTACAGCATAACATGCCAATTTTTATTTCTTCTTGGGCTACCGGGTCTGACAGAACCACGATAAAATGTTGTTTGTTTTTCTGTTTTTTAATTATTATTTTTATGCAGAACGCTTACAGTAAACCTTGTAACAAATGACTCCTCACTGGACAAATATATTTGTATTTTTCGTACTGAGATTCCTGTGTTACTTTGCAGTTGAGGGGGGAGGGGGCAGGTACTGAAAGCCTGTTTTATCATTTTATTTTGTAACACTTCAAAAAGCAGCGTCCTAGATTTCAAAGTATTTAATATGCTCAGTGTGAAAACTTACTTACATCATTGGTTTGTTTGTTGTTTTTTTTTTGTCCTGTAAGCCACAAAAACAGCGAAAGTCATCCTGCTCTTGACTCAATGGAAGAGTTAATTCAGCGGGGCAGTATTAGTGCGAGGAAAGTGTTAGTGCGGGTACTTTGCGAATTCCTGGAGGTGAATTGGGTTGTGCCCTTCTCACCTCCAAGGTTTTGCATCTCCATTGTGTAATCCTTCTGAGCTGCTTCAGTATTGTAAAAATATTGATGCAAAAATACTGTCATTTTACGAACTAGGAAGCTTCTGACTATAAAGGTTAATGCAGTTAATGCTGTGCCCAGAGTCTGGATGCAAGAACTTCAGTATCTGCTTTTCACCTCAGCAGTAAGATGGAGCTTTGCCACTGCATCAATTAATGATTAAAATATATGCTGTGAAAACCTTCTTTCTACTGTGTACCATAACGGAGCCCACTTCTGTATAACCGGAATCTTCAAGTGAGTTTGAACTGCTGTAGCTTTTACCCTCCCCTGTAGAGCTGTGATTTGTTTTGTTTTGATACATCAAAGCGTATGGGTTAATTGAGCTGAGAATCTGCCAATGCTTGTAGCAATGACAGTGTTGCCTGCACCAGGACCTGTGTGTGTTTTGGAACACCTTGTTGTTGAAGTCAATGGAAATAAAAGCCGAACTGAAAATGACACTGAATTCCCAAACAGCTTCTTTTCTTGCCTGTGCGCCTTATTGGAAATGAGCAGGAGAGTTTGCTGCTGCTTCCTCCTCGGAGCAGCCAGGCCTTAGTGTCGCCTCTACTGAGGTGTGCAGTTCTCTCATCCCCACACCATCCATGTCACAAAGGTGTGTTATCAGGTGCCATCACACACCCATCTGCCTTCTTTGTGGCAGATGAATGGGTCAAGCCCTGTAAGCCTCTTGCTGAGCTGTGAGGTCTTCTGGCGTTTGTACTGTTTGCGTGGCTCTTTCTGTCCTTTCATCAGGTTTCCTTTTTCTGTTTCTGAGCAGGGCACTGGGAAGTGCCCTGTGTTCAGCGTCCTGCTCAAAGGCGGTGGAGCTGTGGCTGCTGTATGCCCTGGCCTGGGGTGGGGGAATGGGTGCTTTGCGCAGGCAGGGTCAGTGCTGCCTTTCCGACCTCCACGCGTACAAAATGGCCTTGCAGAGCCATCTTCACCACCCCCCTTCGAAGCTTGGGGAGGTTTGTTCTCCTTATTCAACTTACACCAAAGACTTCATGCATCACCCCATGCATCCTTTCTCCTACCAAAACCATTTCCTTTTCTTTTGCAGCTCAATTCTTCTTCCAAGGATTTGAAAGAAGAGCAGCTTGGTGCCAGTAGGGTGGCTGTCCTGAAAGTGGTGGAGTGGCCTCCATCAGCTGGGGGCTTCAGTCTGTCCATGAACCACCACTTTAACAGTTTCTGTATGGGGCCTCATGTCTGTCTCTAATAGTTTTCCTGCATTATGTTTGGGGAAGGATGCTCAGAAATGGGGAGAGTCCAGAAAAACCCTACAAAGACCTCAAAAGAAAAGGCCATGGCCTTGCCTGGGAGTTAAGTTTCATGTTTACCATTAGCATAGTGAATGCCTGCCTGATTTCTTTGGTTCTGATCACTTTCTTTTCCCTTTTGCCGAAGGATTAGAGAAGCATTTGTCTCTGGATGTCAATATCCACAGGCGCCAGTCCCCTGGCTGTACTCTGGCAGTCAGGGATTGCTTGAATGTGCTGCTGAAAACTAGTACATTGCCCTCAAAAAGAGAAGTGCTACTACGACGGCTGCAAGGACCTCCTGTTCCAGCTGATGGGACTCTCTGCCTCTGGATGAGTGAATTGGATAAGGTAAAATAGGATTTCTGTTTCCGTTAACCGGGTAGGCTTGAAATGTATTTGCTGATGGTTGCAAGTGCTGTCTGCTGTGATCCACCGCCGGAGTAGGGAACTTCTGCATTGCTTATGTTACAGCAAGGATTTCAGTGCTGAGGAATGCCAAGCCTGTGCTCTCCCTTTTGCCCTCCACCTCGTACCCATTGGAATTTTGTCTTTGGATATTGGGATGCTTCATATGCAGGCATGAAGTTTTCAGGGCAGGGATCCATCACAAGCTTCCAGCTGTGTTTTGCAAGCCTGGGTGGACCTCTGAAGACGTGCGTGCCCTTCTGTGCTGCTAGTTCTTAGTGTGCTGAAGCTAGCAGTCCCCTGGAATGAAACTTATCCGGACACAACAAAACTTGGCAAACATCCGAGTGGAGCCTGTCAAGGGTGTCTTGCTCATCACGTTCCTCCCGTCCTGTACAGCTCAGCAGAAACCCCTTCCTTCCTGAAGGCAAAGCGGCTGCCTGTGCTGTGGTGGGGGGATTGCAGGACCTGGCCACCCACTCTGCCTCTTTGCTCATTGTTTCTCGGTGGGAAGAACCACGCGGGCAGCCCAGCCCTAGCCCCGAGCGGGAGCTTGGGCTGTTTGGCCTTCTGATTTACTGAGCTGTAAAATGTGTCGCTTGTATCGGCTGCTGTGTCACGGTCAGTGAGGAGCTACACCTGGCCCTGCAGAGCTCCCCTGCATGGTCTGCTCTGTGGGTCAGGAGCGCATGGCTGCTTCCCAGCCATGGTCACCATGCCTGGGCTGAGCCTTCATCAGCCAGGTTTGGCACACAGCCTCGCCTGGCTGCTGGGCTAGAGCTGGTGGTTTCTGGGTCCTGAGGTGTTTAGTCTCTCTGTGACCCACAACAGCAGTGAATCGTCTTCCTGACCATATAGCAAAGGGTGGAGGGTGGAGTTTTGGAGCCTTATTGTTGATGTTTGAATACGCTGGCCACGAAGGTCAAATAAACTGGAAGTAAGCTAATCTTTATGGTCTTTTGGCAAGGACTGGCTGCAGCTTTCTCCCAGCTCACTTCCTTAAGGTTAAGGAGCCAAAATTTTACTCCGAGGTATATGGCAGTAGCCCTTCGCTACAGCTTTGCTTTTCTGACCTGGGCCCATTGACTGATCCCTTTTCCTTATATGCCCAGCCTCTCCCAACTGTATATACTATCCCTTCAGCACAAGGCCTTAACATCAGCCTTGTGGAACCAGGTGCTTTTAGTTTTCTGTGTATGTGTATTTCTAGTAGTAGGTGCCTTTCATTCAACAGAGGAGCTGGAGCCCCTCCGCAGCCCCATCCGCCTGCCTGCGGGTGTTGCAGGGCTGCCCATCACAGCCATGCCCTGCTGCCAGGTGAGCACGGCCATGTGCTTCCTTGGCTCAAACTGGTCAAAGTCTTTTTTTGGGGAGCAGAGAGGATCAGCTGGGTTTGTTAAAATGCTTTGACTTCCTTGTAGACACTCCTACAGTGTCACTTGTTTTGTCCTTAGGAAACATCAGCTCTGCCTTCATGAAGCGAGCCAGATGCCTGGGACCACTGGTGAGTAAAGGCAAGGCTATGAAGGAGTTGGGGGGCAGGAGATGCAAGGTTTGGGGCGCGACAGGGGGGCTGTAGCTGCAGCCTTAGGGCACAGGCAAGCGCTGAGGGGCTTCTCTGAGGACAGTGCAGTGACTGGGTGCCTGCCACATTGAAGGCTGAAGGGTCCTAACCATGCCTCAGGACGTTGCTTGTGCCTTGGTGGCTGCAGTCACAGCAGTACCATGCCTTGCTCCGCTCCCACAGCGAGATCAGACACAGGCCCACGGGCAACGGGATTCCAACTTCATAGCCCTAAGATTTAGCACTTGGTGAGGGTCTCCATGCAGCATTCCGCTGATTTTCTCACTGCCGTTGCAGTGCACTGCCCTTTGCATGCAGTGGTAACCACCAGTGGCTTTTTTGGCTGTGCCAGTTCCCCAGATGATGGGGCTGCGTGCTCCAACAGGAGGTGAGTGCCTTCTGGCATGCTCAGCAATTACTCACAGGCAGCTGGGCTGATACCAACCATTACAGCATGCAAGGGAGATGCTTACACTGTCTCTCCCAACTGCCTGGGGTAGAAGATTAGGCTCCCTGCATCATCAGTGGCAAGAAAGTCCCTGGGGAGCCATTCAGAGCATGTTAACTTCCCATTCTGAATCATGCCCTGGAAGATGTGGTCTCATAGTTGCCTGCATCAAGGCCAAGAGAAGACTAAGCTTGTCAATATTAAGGAGGACGGCTCTGTCCGTGCAATTAGCTTTGCTGAGTTCCTAAGGCTTGCGGCTGCGCTGCGAGAGACACTCTCATGGCACAGCTATGTGCAAGCCAACAGCAAGTAACCGGCTGCAGGGCTCTGTGTGCAGCAAAGAAACTGGTGCAGGGTCTGAACGAAAAAAGGAAAAAACTGAAACAAAATAAATGGCCAGACCTGGGAAAGAGATGGTGCTTTTCATTTTCTGTTTTAACTGCCAGCACTTTCGAAATGAGTGTCTGCCAGCAAACTTAAAAAAAAAAAAGAAAGAATGAAAGAAAGAAAGAAAAAAGAGAGTACAAATCCAATCTGGCATAAAAAAAAAAATCCAGTTGAGACGAGGGGAGATCTGCCTGCACTGAAGCCAAGGCGCTCCCGAGTAGATGATCTCCCACCTGCGCTGCTTTCTCTGTCAAGAGGATTTGTAATGCTGTGTTCGTAAAAAAAAAAGGAAAACTTGTAAAAATAAGGA
>Ga0065711_1005114_pt1 | contig 25989 bp, 15 predicted proteins | sample Hoacrofraction12_FD_59098 | JGI IMG/M metagenome (GOLD analysis project Ga0065711, IMG submission 59098) | Hoatzin crop microbial communities from Cojedes, Venezuela - Epithelial fraction 12 v2 (version 2) | ecosystem: Host-associated > Birds > Digestive system > Esophagus > Crop | place... | reverse complement strand
GCCTGGACAAGGTCCTCTACAACCTACTGTAGGTGACCCTGCTTCGGCAGGGGGGTTGGACTAGATGACCCACAGAGGTCCCTTCCAACCCCTACCATTCTGTGATTCTGCGACCATAGGATGGTGAAAGGTAGGTTAAAAGCTAATACACGCTCCAGACTTGATCTTTTTGGGTGACTGTGACACTCTGGGGGACACAAACAGCCTCTCATCTTCCTGCAGTTTCTGGTGATAACGCTCAATATGTTTCCTGGGATAAGTGTATGCCCTCTTGCCTGTGACAGGCAAGTCAGTCATCACTCCTAAAACTAAAGCATTGGTGTATACAAAGATTTTATCCTAATTAACTACATCCCAAATCACAGAATCACAGAATCATTCCCATTCCTGTTGGCACATGGTAAAATGCAGAAGCAATATAAAGGAAGACTGAGAAAAGTTACTGTGCTCAGACCTGAGAACCATTAAGCAGCATCAGCAAAACCCAACTGACAGTGAGCTTTCTTATCCTCAAGGTAGGGGAGGACAGGCAACAAAAAAATCATCCTTCCAGAATGTGTTAAAATATTGGTACTAAAAAAACCCTATCAAGAAAAGCATAGAGCTCTAAAAGCCTGTATGACAGTAGATACATGCACGTATATAAAAATTTCAGAGTACAGAAGTTGTAAAATACAGCACAGTGACTTAAACATCTCAGGAGGATATCTGCAATCCCACAAGAAACGTAATATAAGTTTGTAATACCGCAAAATGACGAAAACTCTAAAGAAATAAAAGTGAACTAAGTTTCCCAACTTTTTGTGTACACTCTACAGCATATTTAAGATTTGCTAGCTTTGACCAGCTCTACACTCTTTGGTTAAATGAGGTTCCCTGCTGAATGGACACACTGCTATAGCAGAAGGATCCCACATCACTGGATGCCTTTGAGAAAATTTTTCTGAAGCTGTTTGTCACCGAGTGATCACTATCTCACATTCAGCTGGAAACTCCATTTCCACCCCCAGAACTAAAAACTACCACGTGATAAAAAACCCTCCCTGCTTGAAGAGCTTTGTGGCAAGCGGCTTGCTAACAGCAGAGATTCAGTGCTACTTGTCAAGACAACAAATCACCAACGCTCCTCCAGCACAGAACATCACTGAAGGTCTATTCCAGAATGACCTCTGCAGGCAGACGCTTGGTTTTAGGACAAAATGCGCTTCCATTCTGGAAGACGTCCTCCTCTCAGATGTAACATACAGAAGAAAGGGGAAAATATCTAGAAAATATCAATTACTCCTTGATGAGGCAAGGATAGATAACACGTCATCATCATCCCCATGACCTACACAAAGGGGAGACATGCAACACCAGGTATTTTTTTGCACTGTCACCAGCTTCTTCGCCTTCCCCCGGGACCTTAATACAGCATTTGGCAATTCCTGCCTTTCCATAAAGACACCCAAAATTTGTTTTACGTTGAGCTCCGACTTACTCTCAACAGTGACCTTGTTTACTATCTCCCATGGTTGCTCTGGGACAGCCACGACCCAGGGAACTCGTCTGTTCTGGGCAGCACAGGGCTGGGAAACTGAGACACCTCTACAGCTTCCCCCACGAGGCCACCGCCGCTATGGCACCTTCCAGGCTTCGTGGACTGGACACGTACAGAAATCTTTGAAATATGGTTAACTCAGAAGAAGTTTTCAAGGTTGTATCGCTACACCCTGGGCATTAATGAAGAGGTGACAATAAAAAAAAATAAAAATCATGAATTTTTAAATTATCACCCAAAAGATGCAGTCTCCCAAAAGAAAATTACTTGAAAAAGATTGTGATTTTGCTATGTCACAAAACTCAACCAAACATGATTTTACCTCATCTTGCCAAAAGGTTGTCGAAAAAGGATGTCGAGCAGGAGGAAGCAGAGATTTTTAAGATTCCGCAGGCATCCATGTGTTCCTGAAACGGAAAGCGTTCCTGGTGAAAGGAGACACCTGCTTTTCCGCAGCCGCACAGTGCCCCTTCGCACCATGAATAATCTGATACACTTCAGCAGTGGTTTTCATCCTTCTGAATCCAGCAGTAACCCAATTCAGCATGAAGCATGGATTTTCCAAGGTAATAAATGATATCTATTATTAGCATAAGCTATCTGAACAAATTTGTCTTTACAAAATTAACTAGAGTTTTCTAAATACCTGGGTAATTGGTCAGTACTGTCTATCTTGGCATCTTGCTTTCTCAGTATTGACATTATACTACCCAATCTGAAATACAGCTCAGAAACCAGGCAGCATGATATACTGCATTATAAAGACTATGTTTATGTTTAATATGTTCACATTGTTGCACGTTGAACCAAAGATTCAGAAACTGCTGGGAAACTACCATTGGTGGAAAGCTAAACCACATCATCTATTTTGTACTGGCACATTAATGTATTTCCCGAGCCTAAAAGTCCAAGGCTAGAAGAAATGTTTTTTATGAAGAACGTCTCCCTAGTTAGACTTCTAAATCAAGCGGCCCTGTTCAAGTTTGTTTACGCATGCTGTACTGAATTAAAAACTAATAATCCTCAGTTAGCTAGTGATGCTTTTGCTTTCTTGCTCTGCTTCTAGCCACAGGAGTATTACAATCTCTGCTGTGCAGGTTTTCATGAGACACACGGACGTTAGATGCATGAAAACAGATGCTCTGAGTATAAGCCAGTGACAGCAAGAAGCTAAGTCAACGTCACGATTGCATCAAAACCGAACATGTCTCCAGGAACCCGTAGCAGAAACCTGGTGACGCCAAGAAATGCGGTTTGAAAACAAATTACTGCTACTTTTCTAATTAGCACTAGTCTAGCAACTGTCACTAGTTGTCACGGCTTAGGGGCTGCAGTTTATGCAGCGTCTACAGCAGAGTGCTAGTGCTGCAACGACAAGGCTGGAGAACAACCACGAGCTGCCATCGCAGTGTCCCGGCGAGCGCTCCGCTTTCACAGGCCGCTTCCCACATCAGAGAGCAGCAGCAGAGACAGGTTCAGGGACAAGGCCTTTTACAGCTCTAGCTCAGGACTTTCAGTGATACAGGTTTAAAACAAATTACCTGAAAGCTCAATCAGCAGCCCAGAGCTCTTTGAAAGGGTTGCCACAAATGTACATTTACAAAAAAACAAACCAAACCCAACATAATCCCTTTTTGTAAAGCTTTTTGCAATGTCTGTTTGATGAGTTGATTTTAGCATTCTTTTACACGGGTATGTTCATTTCAGCAGCAGGGAATGGATCATGAAAATCATTCAATATCATTGCCTTTCCAGCTGCAGTTCTAGCTGAAATATTAAGCTATCACATAACAGTGGCAACTCTCCAGGCTGAGGGGGGGCGGGAGGAAAAAAAAATGTTTTGCACCTGTTAACAAATGTGTTTAGTCATTATTCATCATTACCTTGACTCTACATCTGATTAAATACAGTCATGCCAGACTCGCTTTCCTTACGACTGCTTCAATGCCCTCTTACCATCAAGCTTACATCTTCACTTTCTAAACGACGGGGAACCCCAAAAGCACTTGCTATTTTATTTTCCTTCATCTGTCCGACCTCCTGCAATTTAAAGAAATCCTTATATGCATTAATTTGACGTTTCCTTGAAGATCTTTGGAGCTACCCGCCTGCCAGCCCACATCAAACACCCACAAGCAAACTTCTCTTCGATGCCCCCTTCCAACAGAAACCGCGCCACTGAAGCTCGTCGTTCGCTGCTGGATCTTACGTGAGCAGTAACGTACACAGCATCCTTCCCAGTACCGACACGGAGGCAGACGGCAGCGCTACGTACGCAGACGCTGACCAGTCCCTCTTCCCATTTCCAGTATCCCAGTTGCTCTAGGAGTTTGAATCGGGCTTGAACGATTTTGAAAGAGTTACGCAACTTGGGAATTGAAATCAACAGCACAGACCAAACATGCTGACAATATTTAGTTATTCTGGAGCCATAATATGATGTAAGGAACTACTGGGAAAATTTAAAACTGATATAACTCCTTTGCTGAATTTTGTCCAAGATACTGACATCACTGCTAAAACCAAAAAATATAGGAGGTTATTTGAGGAGCAAGTAGAACCATAAGGACAATGTATGAATTGCCATACCAAGACGCTGATTAATTCCAGTCACCATTTACCAGCAATGTATTTTCCCTTAATTTGTCAGACTGTCTTCTGTTCTTAAGGAACAGAGTAAAAAATTATAGAGGAATAGATCTTGAAAATATTTTGCCCACACAGATCTGAGTAAGGTGCATATTTGCTATACGCCTGTAACCAAATTTTCTTGGAATAAGTGCCCCTTTAGCTGTGACTGTACCTTTTTTACCTTCCTTCTTGCTTTATAAGGGTAGCAGAGCCTTAACTGCACTTCAGCAGGGTTGGTGGGGTTTGTTGTTGGGGTTTTTTTAACCTAGACTTCAGAGTTTTGAATCTGTATTTTTTTTTCAGCTAATTGGGATTGGGAAGGGGGGGCCTGTCAGAATGAGGATCATTGCAACTACACACAAATTTACTTTGAAGGTATATACATATTTCAGCATAAATGAAATCTATTACCCAAGCAATTGCCCACACAGACTCTCATTTATGTGATTCAAAGGTATTCTACACTGAGCTTCAAGATAGAAAAGTGCTATTTGAAGAGTACAAATCATTTCTACAACTCTGCATGAACAGCTAAAGGAAATTAAGGGATCAATAACTCCAAACAGCAATACCTGAAAAAAACAGGGAACTGCTGCAGTTCCTAGGGAAGCAGCAGGGACTGTCCGAGCCTCAGAGGAACAGGGCTTTAATATGTTCCTTGTTATTTGATAGCTAGTCTTAATATAGTTAGAAGAGTCTGAAACAGATGAAGGCTGGCTTTATCAAGACAGGATTGATAAAACCTATTACTTTTATGAAGCAGTCACAAAGACACAGAGGGTATGAAAAAGGTCCAGGAAATGATGAAAAAAATTAATTTTTCTCTGCATTGAACCACAAAAGACTTTTTCATATACAGAGCATGAAACCTAGCTCATTTCAGAATAAAACTTGGGCTTTGAGAAGAAAAACAGAAGACAAATCATTTGGTTACGCTGAAAGTCTAGAACTACCTTCTACAGAAACCTGAGAACACACCTAAACCTTCTTGCAACATAGGATACAAGAGATTTTCCACAAGATCCTTTCTATATCATCTCTTCCAGCTGAAGCAATAGCCATAACGAAGGTTATATTAACTTAAAATTCCCAGTATTGGATAGGTGGTTTCTCAGCATGGGTCCAACGACACAACGGACACATGAGGCTCCTCACAAGTTCCCACCCTCTGAGTGAGCTGTGGCTTCCCAGTGGGCAGCCACCAGTGCGCTGTCGAAGCACATGGACAGCAGTGATTCTGTGCTACACCTACACTGACCAGAAGGGGAAAAAAAAACCAAAACCACAAAAAACCCAGGCTGAATGGAAGATGAGCATCTGTCCAGGGAACATTTCCTTTAGATGCTCTATGGGACAGAGCCAAGAGAGACAGCAGTGCTAAAAAGGGATTTGGTCCCAGAACAACCAGTGAAGGCAAGAACAGGACGATTAAAGAGATGATCAGACCTTAGGGCAAGGCAGCCCATAATATTCTTTCCAGCCTAGAACATAAAATACTGCCAAAGCAGTTTGAAGGAGAAGACAATGTGGTTGAAGCTACTTATCTTTAGTTCTTCAGATACAAAGGCAAAGAAGGCACCCACAGGGCAGGCGGTAGCAGCATTGTTTGAAATGATCAAACCCTACATCTGTGGGACTCACCCCCACAAAGTTATATTAGCACACATACTAATACAAGAAATTTCCCATTTCTAGAATGAGGTGCACATTACTACACATTTATATATAGGTTCTCTGTTTCACTTATTTCAACTTACACCATCAGCTCTCGGTGTCCAAGGGCAACACAACACACTCTTCACTAGTCACACTGACCTTCCACGTTATCTTGAAGCCACCTGTAAGCTGGAAGCCCAAGCAGATGCAAGGAAGAGGGTGGCATTGTCCTTTAGATACACACCTCAACTGCAAACCCCTGTCGTGTTTCGGGAACAAAGCAGAGAGCGTGCAGAGAACACTTCAGTAACTGAGTGATTTACCATGAATTTACAACCTCAGATAAGGCAAAGCGGACAATTGAGGTATCCAAGAGGAGCAAATAGAGGATAAAATCCATTTTATTGATGCTTTTAAAAAAAAAAAAATTGAGGCTAAATTTAGATCATTGGTGATGAGTTAAGGAAAAAGATAGATACTCTAAAGGAGATAAAGTGCTAGAATAACTTTTGAACAAGATGAAACAGTAGGCAAACTTCACTTGATATCACTACGCTTGTGATGAGTTCCAAAGAGTGTGACTTCTTGCCAAGACAAGGCAAAGGGTTGGGTTTCTAAGGGAATCAACAGAAGTAATTTAGATATGTGAACATTTTGAGGAAGTCACATATATAGCTTATCATCTTTATCAACAATTAAAAGGAAGAAGAAGAATGAAAAAAAAGCCAAATCCAACAGCACTTCATAGCGTGAGAAGTTAATAGGAGAACAGCAGGAGATAGCCCTGAATGGTAACACCTCCATATTAGCAATTCTCTTCAGGTGATTTTCTCAGTCCAGTAACCCTGTCAAGGCAAATGGGGAAGATGGTACAACACAAACCAGTTACGGGTGTCTACTTTTGCTCCTGAGTACACGCGACCCATACGGCTGCAGCTGACCCCCCTTCATCCATCATACGTTTCATTTGATGTCACAGATTGACTCCAGGCTGGCAAAAGGGGGAAAAACCCTCCCAAACTCATACTGTGCCGTGCATCGATCAGCACAAGAGCCAGGAGAGGGGGGAGAGGGATGCTGTGGACCTGGCCATGCGAGAAGCCCTGACGAAGCTTCTGCCGCTGCGGGCTCGGCCAGTGGCCGCTGCTTGCCCTCGGTGGGAAGTTAAAAACGACAGAGTGGGAAGAAACAGGAAGGTTTTGCATTATGCTGTTATTTGCAGTGCCAGCAACAGCCAAAACAGATTAGCCGGTGTCCAAATTCACGAGCACGTGCTTCAGAGCCAGCTTCCCAGTTGTTCACCATTTATCTACCCCTCATCTCCTCCTAAGAGAGCGTTAACTGTTTCAAAACTTGAGTAAGTCACCCGCAAATTATTTCTCTCCCTTTCAGTTGAAGTGTGTATTCCTGGTATGGCTGGTTTCCCCGCGAGCACAACGGAAGTTTTGTGCAAATATCCACCTGTCTTCACAACCAAGTTAACAAAATAGTTGTTAAAAAAAAAAAAAACAATAAAGGAATTTAGAGCAGTCATTAAAGACAACATCCCATAATGATGATGAATTTTTGGAGTATGTGCAGATACTACTACAGTTTCACTCCAATGAATGGCAGTAATAATCTGCTCTTCCGGGTAGACTACACAACCTCCTAAATATGAGGAGGTTGGGGCTCTAAGAAAAATTGCTTTAATGCTTTTTTTGACATTTCTAAAGTACATTTCCCACATTGACTAGGACACTAGTACTGAAAATTGTTTTTCCCCAAAAAAGCCTAATGTGAATCCACCAAACTGAATTTTTTACATATTTCACAATGTTTAATTATCAGACTGTGCCTTTAGTTACATGCAACCACAGAAGGGAATTTCTGAGATGGGAATGCTAAAGAGACAGGTTGGGAAAGAAGAAAAATGATACCAACGAGAAAAAATAAAAAAAGAGTAGAAATAAGTAGGAAACTACGTGGAGCAGAAAAAACCTTCTTTCAACCTTCGATATGAAAGCTTCTACTGAGTCCTATAAAATTGGATTTATAGTTCAACAAAAAGGCATTTCTAATTAAAGCTGTTTGTGAGAGCAGCGAGTGCTAGAGGGCAAAGAAGCAGTAGATGGAGAGGTACAGAAAAAAGATAATTGTTGGTAACAAAGCAGAAAGAGCAAGAGACAGTGAGAAAGCCATGCATGAGTAGAAGCAGAGAGCACATTTGTCCTTTCCAGAGGGAGAGGATGCAAGAAGCAGAAGCAAAACAACCAAAGGAGAGAATTTACTGGAGAAAAATAAAGTCCGATAGTTGGGGGACGGGGTGGGAGGGGTGGAGCACAAACAGCAGATACTGTTTGCTGAAAGAACAGAAAATCAGAATTAAAAATAACCAAAATACAGACAAATTTAATACATTGTTCTCTGATATTAATTTCTGAAAAAAATAAATTTGATATTTATGTTAATGGAAAATAGACACCTAAAAAGTTACACCACAGTGTCAGGTAAAGAAAAAGGACACAAAACGAGGGAAGCTAGGAAGATCATAGATGCACCAAACTATGGGATATGCACCTCCATAACACCTAGCTATGAATCATCTTCAATTTAAACAAACCCTTTGCTACCTTCTTCTATTGGATCAACTTTACCTAAAAATACTAGTCGATAAAAGAAACGTTCCTATAGGATTGAAATACATGGGGGGTTTGCCGCATGAAAGTTTCCAGGAATCTCTGCCTCAGCTTGGACCAGAAACTAGTACAAAACACAAACTGATGCTGATTTGCCAAAGCTTAAACAAATAAAATCATATAAACAAATAAAATCATACAAACACTTTAGGATGCTCAGAAGACATGAGCGCATGCAAGAGTTAATGGTGAGAGAGAGTACATTGCTCTTGTGCCTGTTAGGAGACCATCCATAGAATAAAGCTATTTATATTTACTTACACATAAACTAATTAAAAATAACACATTTCCTTCTGTAATAGAACTACAAGCTAAATGGATTTTTAAACTGCATTGGTAATGTTAACTATAAATGATCATAAATGCTTCATAGCACAGCTGTACTTTATGCAAGTATTTACTATAAAAAATAAAAATATGATAAAAAAGCACATTCTTAGAGGTTACAGCACTAAAACTATACAAATGGCTTATCTGAATTCTAAATGGTAAACTTTTTTTAAGTAAGAATATGTCGGAATTGATCATAGGCAAGGGAACTAAATTTCCTATTCCAAGTTAAAACCCACTGAAGCCCCAGTGAGTGGGATTACATAGATGTAACTCAGTGACATCTGGCTATGTAGCTGGTATAGGATCCTTTCCAAGCAACAAGGCATAGAGAACATGGAGCTAATTTGGGTGTCAAATATTTAAGTAAATTTATTTCAGCTTTCATCACAGGTCAAGGAGAAAGATCTCTTACGTTCATAGTAGCGTAGTTTTTCACTGAAACACAACAAAAGGCCTTGCAAGGACATTTTACGCTTTGAGCTTTCAAACTTGTTGTAGCTGACAGATTTTTATTTATTTCTAAACGTAGAGGAGTTTTTTCAATTTGCTGATTGGTTGTTTTTGCTTTTTTAACCTTTCTCAGAAGCACCAGAGAGTGACTGGCTGCCACAGGGGTCAAGACGCTTGGCAATCTGTGCGGACTCAGCAACTAACACCAAGCATCCCCCCGGGAGCTCTGGTAGTGCATCACACTCGCTTGCATAGGGTCCTACATCGATTTTTGCCATATGGGACTGGAAATACATTTCTTGGGCTACTGGACAAGTCACCTGCAAAATCTTCAACTTTCCCTGCAGCACAGTGAGTACCTGCTGAGACCACCTTGCGAGATCTCACTTTAATTACATGAGGACATGGTGGCACAGACGAACAGTGATCTTGTGTTTCTACCTGTAGCCTACGTGCTGATGTTCTAGGAGAGGAATAGCTGACCTCAACAAATATTTAGGCTTGACGTTAATACCAAGTGAAATGCAATGGCCTGTCGTATCCAACAGACCAGGCTAAGTGATCGAGTGAAATAAAAGTTTAGTTCATGCAGGTTACTGTCTGTATCCTATTTGTATTGCAAATACACGATAAGCAAACCCCATATTTAGAGAACACTGTATTTGAAGTCTCTGTATATTTGGCACATACAGATATTCCCTTACTATCTTGTTAAACATTGAGTACTAGCTTCATATCTGTCTGCTTACAGGCAACATCCAAATTTATATATAAATTAGTATACTCCCAATCAGTATTAAAACCCGTTCAATAAAAATCATAGTGTTTTTATAATAAAAGGCATTGCTAGTATAAGAAGTGGTAGGAAAAGAGTAACTTTTAGAACATGAGTGTTTAGATGCTCTTAAGGGTTACAAGACAATCCCTAAGCAGAGGGAACGTTCTATAGACATGTGTATCTACATACACACTTCATCATGTGCTTCAATTGAGGTAAAAATGACATTAGTCTTACTACATAGTTCATATTCTTCCTGTTTTGTAATGAACCCTTTAGAAAAGCCTTCCCATATTTTTAGTTTGGTCTTTTACTTCTTCTAGTTAAAAATCCCCGGGAAGAAGTTCACCAAGGAACGAGAACAGTTGTTGATCATGTGCCATCCCAGGTCTGTCACACACAGATTAACCTAGCCCGTTTTAAGCAGCAGATAATTAAAAAAAAATCAAGCATCATAAATTACATTTCATCCAAAAGGCTCTTAAAATGCTTCCTAGCCTCTATGCGCAGATCGCTCCATCAGTCACCGAAAGCAAGTACCTCTGGGATGAAATGCAACAACTGTTCCACGGGGCACGGCAGAGGAGAGGAAGTGAGGAATATCAGCACATCGAATTGCAATTGCAGGGGGAATTTAGGTAGGAAGAATGTAATTACCCTGTTTGGAGCCGGGCCAGACCATGGGGGCTAACATCTTATAAGGAGCCCTAAGAGAATTTTAACAACCCCTAGTGCTCAGGACCTTTAATTTGTATTAGCCCTCAGGAGCCAGGCTAACAGCTCCGCTCAACCGGTTTCGTACGCCGCTACAGGAAGCGGGGTGAAAAAATCGACTTCTAGTTGTTCCCTGTGGTTTCCACCCAACTACTAAGCAGATTAATGCCACTTGGCCTGCAAGATCTGAAAAAAATGCAGCAGAAGGCAACACGATTGAAAGCTGCACTGGATCAGAGCAATTCTTGCTGATATTTCAAATGCCGTACAGGAACAAAAAGTTTCCTACCCCCAGCGACTCCTAAGTCCTCATAAAGAAAGCATTCAAGATCACGTCAGCAGGTATAACAATAAATAAATACTATAAAGATACACAGATAGGAAGATAGCATCAGAAATACCAAGAGCAACCTCTGAGAAAGAGCAGGAAACCAAAGCATGTGTACAGATCGGTTTCTTTCCTACGTGAAGTTAAGCAGTTGTCACCAATTACTCTTACTAATATATCTTCTGTTAGTAGATACACGTGTGTGCATTTTAATTCTTTTTGCTTAAGTAAGACTGAAAGTAAGAAAGATGAGCAGGTAGGAGGAAATATAAGCACACAGTTCATCTTCCTCTTTTTCCACTGTCACCTTTAAGCAATAATAAAAAAAAAGAGTAGACTTGCTTCCAAGTTTGCTTCCTCCAAAATAAAATATCAAGTGAGGCTATAATGGAGCATAGCTTTTCGCTCCCACTGAACCGAAAGCATTTGGAGCAAATTCCAAGGGACTGCCAACTCCTCTTTGGAACTGTTTACATTGTGGTCCCATACCCCACAGAGTATCTTATTTCTTCAACTAGGTTACACACAATTCAGGACCATTTAACTTCTTTACCACAGGCCAATGTAAAGCACCGCAGGTATTTTTATTTCATTGTTTTCAAGCTTCTGAATGTCCACAGGGGTGCATTTTATTTGCCTTTGGCTAATTTCTTTTGTTCACATCAGGCATGCATAATAATAATAAAAATACAACGGTATTCTATATGATTTTCTCTTAAAGACCCTTATTTTTTCCATCTTATAACCAGAATTGCTCGTTAGGATGCCAGAGACTGTGAAGGAAGAAACAAAGAAAGGCTTCTCCAAACCAAGCAACGCGGAGCATTTTTGGTTGTAAATATTCCTTGGCCAGAGCAGAGATGCTGTATATCACACGGACGACGCTACTGCTGCGGGAGCTTCGTGATTTATGCTAATGAGAAAAGCCACCTTGACGAACAGAAAACCAAGGACAGACTAGTTCTGTGCCGGCGCAGATTTCGAACATTAGGTTTAAGTTTCACAGGAAATACCGAAGACCGGTGGTTACAGGAATCTGACGACGCTGGTACGTATCTGGGGGTCCTCACTGGAGAGCCGTCAGTCAGAGGCACAAATCACTTGCGAGCGATTTGTACCACGCAGTTTTATCCCAGGTCTTCTCAGCTCTCCCGTGTGCTCCGGTGAAGAGCGGACAGTCCCTGCTTTTTAAAGAGGATTCACAGACCACTACTTCAAACATAAAAACACCCTTGAAAAAGCGTATCACTCAGTCTTGTATGCAAGACCATCATGCAAGAGTGCCCCATATCATCGCAGCTTTAAGGGAGAACTTGCTATAAGTTTATGTTTAAGCAGGTCTCAGCACTGGATTCGTGTCATCCTCTCCTCCCCCACACACAGTTCTGCTACATTTTTCAAGGGCTAATCAAGTGTTCAGGAGCCTACTTTTTCACTGACTTTCAAGATTAAATGAGCTTTTCTGAGTCCATAAGCACCAAACTTTGAAAAGCATTTAGGCACATACAAAGTTCTCACATGTCCTCATCCCTCACTGACTTCTGAACATTGAGCAAAACCCCAGCGCTGGTTTAGAATCTGTGTGTCCTTACTACGTTCAGAGATGACCAACACCAACCGCGCAAGGTCTTTGAAAGGCCACAGAAGACAGAAATCCATACTTCATGAACTTAGAACTCATCACATAAGACACAGACCTTCTCTGCTTCAACATCTGAGTTCATTCCACGGAAACTGATCTCAATAGGTAGGTTACTTTTAGGGATAACATGGGTCTTTTTGACCTTATAAAGAATCGGTCCAAGTTACAAACTCATTTCTCGTCCTTAACTGCTATGTGGAGATCACATGAGCTTGCTGGCAAATAAGAGCCAACAGCAGGGACTTGAGAAGGGGATTTATTCCTTTGTAACAATCACACTGTGCAAACTACCACGTCCGTAAGTTAATCTCACACTTTCACTTTTTACTTTACTAAACAGAGTGTGGCCACAGAGCAAATTTTGTCCCCGTGATTACAAGAAGCACTCTCCCCCTCAAACATCTGTAAGGAGGAGACCTGTGCCCATTTGTATTGCTTTCAAGCGACTCATGCCTCACCCTGAATATAGAAAATGCTACACAGGTAAAGACAAAATATGAAACCCCTATGCAGACAACTCTGGGTCAGATTTAGGAGGAGTTCCAACTAGGCTCCTGTGAAAAGACAGCTAGTAAGTGTTCCTACGATCATGAAATGGATCATTAAAATAAAACCGATTCGAAAACGTAGCCAAACTCACTCTGGCTGAAGAGGCTGAAACTGCAGAAAGATCTATGCTATTGAAACATAAGTGAAATCTTTTTCAAACAAGCGAAGAAAAGAGCATGTGTGATTTGCAGGGTCAGCACTGTTAATTTATAGCAAGGCCACAGCACACTGGGGACCCTTTTTGTATTTCTCTAAACACACACTATCATACAGATGCTGTGCACTGTGTCACGTCTGCACAACCATTAAACAACATGGACAGCTTCATCTAGTTGTTTGCTACGGCACATTAAAAAAATAATGAAGAACAGCAGTTTTTAGGTTTAATACAAGGTGGGGAAAAACAAGGACTGTATTTTGCCCCATTGGTTCAAGCGAACAAAAGTGGCCATGTAGCTTAACACCTGGGAAAAGTCAGGGCATGCACAGCTGGCCGCGAGCTGGTCACACATTCCTGAGGTTACAATTACGGCCAGTGTTCTCAACCCAGGCTCATTGACAAGCAGTTGCAGATGGCCAAAACGCTTATGTATGGAAATAGCTTTACTCAGCAAAAATCTTAGAAAAATAACGTATCAATAGGAACACTTGTATATGTAGCTATAGCGCTTTCTCAGTGATGTTTTCTTCAGCTAGCCCACAGGTCATGTCGTACAAACCAAAAACAGGAAATCTTTTGTGTTGCACATCATATATATCATTTGGGACCAGCATATCATTTTCCCCAACAAGTAGACTTCCAGTGGAGTTAAAGTGGGGAAACACAATCGGCGTGTTAGGTTCTGTTCCCAGACTTGCCAACAGCCAGCTACACGGCCAGCCCTCTTTTCAAGATGCCAGTTTAACGAGGGGACAAATGGGCATAACACGACTCTGATCTGTGTACACAACTTCACCTTTCTGACACTTGGATGAACAGCAACGAACGCTGTGAAGTATCATTTTATAATCTCTGCAAGTAACGTGAGAAAACGTACTCCTGTTTTCTCTTCAGTAACGGCATTTTAAAAAGATGCACTTACATGGAAACTTCTCTCATGTTTACCGAAACAATCATTCAAACATGGTAAAAACTGAAAAACGGCCTATTTAGATACGAGAATCTAAAACAAAGTTTGCAGTTATTTGCACAACAATCCTTGCAAGATACTTCTTTAGTAAGGTGATGGGGTGATCACATGGTCAGGTGGCACTTTTCATGATGCTGAAAGCCTGGGCACTTTATATAGGAGAAAGGAAAATGTGTGAATGTGTTAAAATACAGGAGGAGAAAAATATTTAAGCACAACATACAATATACTTCCTACCCAATGTTTTCAAACTCCTGTTTGGCAGAATCTATACCAGAAATGATATGGTAAAAGTCATCAGACTTTGCACCAACTTTGTCAGAGCCAGCAGCAGGGGCAGAAGTACCAAATGAAATTTACATTCGGGCACTGCTGTCCATTGCACCTTATTTTCATAGGAAAAGAACTACTATCTTTTCCAAAACTAAACATGCAAAAATTGCATCAAGGTGTGATTACAAACATTTTAATTTCAGAATTTTCTCAGTAAAAAGCACAGTAGAAGAACAAATACACAAGACCATCGCTCATGCCTGCTAACCCCTGAGCAAGAGCCCTGTTACTGGGATTAGTACAGGCCAACAGATGAACATCTTTATGCACACGATCAGCAAGACCAAAAGGTCACTATGGTTTTAATTTACTATTTGCTATAAAACTCGTATCTTTAAATGGACTTTGCATATGTTTTTCAGATACTACGCATACCTTGAGGTCAACGAGTTAGATTACAAATCACTCAGTACAAACTCCTGTTAACATTTTGACCCAAACCAGCCCAAAGCAGAGAAGACCTCTCCAGAACTTCTGGCTTTCCATTTTATTGGGCCTTACACCACGCTCCTTGAGACAGAGAAATCTTCCTCTATGAAGATTAGGTGATTTTGCCACAGGAAAGCGTGCAAGATCAGACTTATTGTACAGCAATAATCACAAAACTCTCTTGAAACTGCAAAAGTTTGCGCACAACACTTCACCTCATTATTTAAAAGATTTGTAAATAAAACAATAAAAGTGAGTCCCAATTTTGTAGGTTAGTATTAGTGAACATGCCAAAGCCTCCTGAAAGAGAAATAGTAGCGAGGTAAATTTGAACTCGCATATTCCCTTCTGTATATTCAGCTTTTCAAAGATTATTTTATTCAGCTTGTAACTACCAGCACAAATGCTGATTCTAAATATATCTGCTGAACTCTAAATGACTTCTGTTTATAGAAATAGGACACAACAAGCTATTAAATCTTCCTTACAACAAACTGTGCTATGCCAAAATACCTGCTCCAGATTTTTGAGCTACAGTTAAAAGGCTTAGACTGACAACCAAAAGAAAACTGCTAAGACAGTTATTATAGCAATATATTTTAATCATTTAAGTCTTTCCTTAGCTGGACTTGATTCTAATTAATTCTGCATCCACACAGGTTAATAAAAAAAAAAAATCCAGTGGTGCTTGAAACCTTCATTACTTTGCCTGATTCAAGAATTCAGCACAACACTTCATTTCTAAATAGCACCCAAATCAATGCAGAAGAAACAGGACAAAATAATAATAAAAACCTGCACATCTTTCAGCAACTCAAAAATAATACAGAGTCAGAAATCACAGTCCTGGGGACTCCGCAAAGCATTCATAATTAGGCAAGAATGAACTGCCCCCACCCATTAACCACCGGGTTCATGCTCGTTATAGTAAAAAAGCAACAGTGGGAGCTGAGTTGCAGAGTTTGGGTTTTCTCCCCCATAATCTCTGCATCCAGCTCAAGGCTGATGGAGCCAGTTCTTCAGTTTCCTCAGTCTACAAGTGGCTGGTGCTCTATAAAGCGTTTCCAAGTTCTAGAGTAAAGCTCACTAATAGTGTGAAATATTGCAATTCTAGAAGGCCAGTATCCATTTTATTGCTGTTATAGTTGATGCATAATCATGTTCACTTATTTGCCAACACAGATCAAAACTGAAGTTTCAAATCCACACTTCCTAAAGGAGCTGGCACCGTTTTCAGCTGCCCAAAGGTCGTCATAAATAAAGCATAGAATTTATGGCCCTCCTAAATGGCAGGGGGATCTCGGGCAAGCAGTTCTGAAATAGAGGATTTTCAAGCTGAAAGTGAAGCTCTGAGTGCAACAATTAGGGAAATGTTCTGTCACGGAGGCGGCTACCTTGGGGGAGCAGTAACTGCATCAATTCCTCTGATCAGGGAACATTTTTCTAGAACTATACATATATAGCTTTTGGAACTATTAACAGGTTCTTGTACTAAATTATACACACCTAAGCTGCCAGGGAACATCAGGGATGTGAACTGACTGAATAACAGTCAAACTCTGCCTGCTTTAGGTGAAGACGAACAGAAATCCAACAGCCTGTTGCTTTCAAATGATCTATTGATGACAAGTCAGTTTTGGCCAAGTTTGACAAGCATCATACCTAGATCTGCTCCTCACAGCCGAAGCCATTTGCCTTTCAGCAACTGCTTTATGTGAAATAATCTGAAATTATCTCCAGGAAAATTTTCCTTTCCATTCTCTTGAAGCGAGATGACAGGACTCTTTTTAAAGCTACTTAAACAAACACAAGAGGGTTCCTCCCTCCTGCCTCTTTTTAATTGAGAAAGTAAATTCTCTCACCTTTCGACAGGAACGCTCTCTCTGATTTATCTAACAAACAGTACCAGGCTAATGAGAACAAGGCAAGACACTACCTCTTTGCTATTTTACATCAACTTAAGATAATTTTACCTAAGCGTCTTTAAAATCCTACAGAAACAGGCTGTCCTAGTATTAGAAATAAGGTAGAACCTTAGTTCTACCAATGCAATTTTATTACTGCACTGACCTGACAAGTGAACATTCGTATATAAACGCTTCATAAAGCGTTCCTCTGCCAAAACGCTCGCTTCTTGTGAAGATTTTAACTTAAACAGGCATCTTAAGTGCTGAAACAAAAAATATCAGTGATCTAAAATATCTAAAAAATGTAATGATTCAATTAATGTTGAGTTACTCCATGCATGAATGAACAATTTGACCTGGGCTTGAGTACAGTATTTTAATAACGCAGCTGCCATATTCATTGGTCTCTACATTTCCTGAAAACTAATCTGCCAAACAAGTTATACAGTATTAATCTGCTGCGCTTCCGTTCTTGGGAGTGCCGAGTTAGTAATGCTCCACAATCACATGTTATTTCATTGAAAAGCCACATTTTTTAGAACACTTACAGATACTATAATTCTAAAATTAGGATGGATATATTTTCTAGTTGAAGAACCACTGCTGTCACCTTTGAGCATGTGAGTGGCAGGTACTGGTTTCTAGGAAGCGTCAGGCCAGTTTAGGCACTCATTTTTAAATATTTCTAAATACTTGTTTGTGGTTTTTTCTAGGTAAATGCGATATTACATGTGCAGCTTTGAGGTGTTTTTTCCAAGAGGCTGTCAGAACCATAGCTGTTCTGTTTTCCAAAACCTTAGTAGCACAATACATTTTTCATAAGACATACAGAAAATCGATGAACTAAGATTAAAATTATTTTCACATAAACCAAAAAACCAGAACCTCTCCTGCGCCACCTGACTGGTACTACCCCAATACGCAGCGCTGGCCCTAATCGAACATGCTCTGGCAAAGCTTCGCCTATGATGCCAACCAGCTTCACGTGGAGTTTGCATGAAATGTGTGTTAGCCTGGGCCCTCAAAAGCAATTTTCTTCTCCCCTTATAAAGATAGCTTTCAGGGTGAAAGATAGCTTTTATAAAGATGCATTTCAGGGTGAAGCTACAAATACAGAAATAAACTTTGAGCAAAACCAAAGTCAGGGTCACCTCGGAGTAATCCAGCCCAATGAAATCATCAGTAAAATTACTGATGTGCTAAGCAATTTCTGATGGGTTGATGAAAGACTACAATAGCTTTGGATAAACATTTATAACTTTGGATACAAAAGCGATTAAAAAAATAGGTAAGAATTCTGTAACTGCAGATGACAGCAGCATTACAGTTAATATTTAATCATGACATTGTGAGAATGTTCAGTAGTGGAAGACAGGATTAACATATTGCTTTAAAACATTCCATTACTTTCTGCATCTGTTTACTGATAATAAAAGAAACAGCTGTTCTAAATGTAACATTAACAGGTGTAAACCGTTCATTTGAGATTTTAAAACAATAATTCTCCTCCATTTCCTCCTTCGCTATTTCAAAATGACATTAGGAGCACCCCTCCTATTAGCTTACACAATTAACTTGTAATTGTTTAACCTCTCCGCATGCCCGCAAAACGTATACATGTGGGGTTAGCTTCCTTCTGAGTCTGTGCAAAAGGCTCTGTTCTTCTGCAGTGCACATCCTGAACTAATGCACCAGATGTGTCCCATAAAATGCTTGGTCACACTATTCAGCAGCTTTCCTTCAGCAACTGTTCTATATCAAATTTACTGTAAAAAAGCATCGTAATTATGAAGTAACACTGTATCAAATTCACAGCCCTAATATCTCACTATGTTCAGTCAAACTATGAATGATAATTGAGCTTGAAATTGTATATTTACTTTAAATAAGTCCTCCAAATCATCTGCAACAATGTGTGCTTAATTCGAAGCCATTAACAAAAGATTTAACATTTCCACATTTATACTCTCCATAATTTCAGATATGATGCTCCATACTTAGAGAGAGAGAGAGGGGAAAAAATAAAAGCTACTTCTGGTAGCTTTCCATTTGCAAAATTCAGTGGATGTACCTCAAGTTTCTTTCAGTTGCTAACCTAGCCTGTTAAGTGCTGGGTATAAGAGAAACAAAACATTCAAGAATCCTTCAATACTGCTGCTGCAGCCAAAAAATTAATTCAGAAATAGAAGTTTTTTTAACAAAACAGAACCAACCCCCCCTCCCCCAAAACTAGACCTGCTTCATAGAAGATAAAACAAGTTCTGAAGACTAAATATTATAAAGCTTTCAGAAACCTAAAAAGTTGCTCTTTGATGCTTACTTTCATGGAATTAATACCAATATGTAGGGGAAAAAAAAAAAGAAAACAGGAACAAAACCACTTACATAAATTGAGTCAAAGGAATGGGTGGTGCATAACCAGTGTGTTGCTTGGGAGCACTGATTCTATTGTCAGGTATTGTAAATATTCCGTATTAGAATACAGAAATATAGAAGAAGAATCCATTTTAACATATCACAACTCACATCATACAGATTTGACTGTTGCCAACAACCACTAAGTGCTCCTGAAATTAGTTAAGTGTTCCTCTGGTTTTGCTGTTACTCTCTGAACTGCTACTACTCGTGCTAAAGGAAGACGACACTCCCCAGAAATGCTCCAAACCCCTTCACACCCACACTTCTTAACTGAAACTTCATTATTAAGATTACATTGAGAAAAGAAACGCATAAAAGACCTCGATTTCATGTTTATACTCATATTTATATGGAACGAAAAAGAACTCTTTTTTCTATAAGATTTTCCTCTATTTAAAAAGAAAGTTGATATTCAATGGTTTCCTCTTAAAACCATATGCAACTTTTCAGAATTTGGGCGAGGCAGACACCTGAGCTGCAAAGACAATCCCAGAAACGAACCTGCCCAAACCGACCGTACAAATGATCCTCTGAAAAATGCCAAGCTCCGTACAACCAAAAGGGTTTTTAAGTTTTACTACTAGATTACGCTTTGGTTCGGAAAGCTCCCGATTACCACTTTGGGAACAGTGCTACCTGCGCCAGGCGTATTTCAGGAAAGCAGATGCACACCACAAGAAGCATCGTAAGTGATAACGCTTTGACCTGCTGGCGACTGGAAGGAAGGAGGGGATGATGCTCATTCATGGGCAACCTCAGACCTGCCGACCCATCGTTTTAAGCGGTCTATACTGTAAAAAAATAAAATGCCAGCAGAGGGCAGCTCTGCTGAAATACTTGTAGTATTTGCGCTGAAGAAGACTAGAAGTCCCCCGAGATGCCCTGGCCCAGTCACTCAAGGTGGAAACAGTGTTTGGGGTACAACGGTGTGGAAGCCTGCCCACGCGCCCACCAGGTCCTGCCCCACGGCTTTTTTCTCTAAGGCAAGAGGTCAAGCACAACAATAACCAAGTCTCCTCATCATCACACACCTGAGGTTTGCTCCCTTCTTTCGAACAGCCCATGCGGCTGGGGACCGCCGGACTGCAAGGACAGGCAGCCTTGGCGTGCTCTCCAGAGAGCTGCTGGGGTTCATCGCTTCATGAAACATCTGAGCGCCACCAGGCACTGATGCAATCGCAGGAAGTTCATGTGCCTTCGCTTTCGAGAACTATTAAATGAAGTGCACCATTTGACTTCTTTTCAACTTGTAAATCTAGAGCTGGGGTACTTTCATTGTTTAAATAAGGAACATAAAACAGATGCATCACCAGAGGCATCAGTAGACCATCTCTAAAAATAAGAATAAGCATCTCTAGAAACAAAAAGTAACATTTCCTTCTGTCCACACTGGATAAAGCAAGGAGAGACCCATTCTGCCTAGAGCCATCTCCCATCAGCACAGCTTCAGTGACCCACTGCTTCAGCTTGCACCGCCAGCCACGAGTACCGTGGTGGGGTGACACCCAAGCCTGCAGCTCCGAGGCCACACCCCAGCACTTGCTGCTGGTGTCCAGCCACGCGACAGCCCCCGACATCCCACGGAGACAGAAAACAAGCCATATGCACGCATACCTGAGGAAGGAATCCACAGCAGACCTAGTGAGGAGGGAAGGGAGAAGATCCAGGTCCCCGGTGCCTAACCTGGTGCACCTGCACCCACAGCAACACCTGCATACTAATTTGCTTCCATAGCAACTAAGCCCACCTTGACACCTATGAATACTGATTTACCAATCACTTCTAATCCTCAACACAAGGCCTGAATACCTATTAAGCAACTTGTCCTCTGCAATAATACCATTATATGAAAGCACTTGATGTTGACTCTAGTCTTATCAAAGATACTAGCATTTACTCCAGTACAATTAGGATACAGCTATTTTACCTTTTGGAAAAGAACTGGCAATTATTAATCCCATTAAATCCTACACATTATCTGCCCAACTGACTAAAATTGGTGCACATATTCATTTAAGTTCCANCACACCTAGTTTGGAGATAAATTTCTGTTGTCCAGCTTGCCTTTGGNTTTTCTNNCTGTAAGGGCTGCTCTCTAAACTCTCACAGTTTGTATCCAAACAAGAATAAAAATAAACAAACTATAACCTTCTGCATCCACCGCAAGGCTGGGATCCTGTTTCCCCCTCGGAGCCAAGAGTCACGTCTCCTTCCTGTGCCTCCATCCACCTTCTTACTTCCCTTCTAAAAATTCACATCTTCTGCACCGAGTGACATTTACAGCCAACAAGTGTCCAGTTTTCCAGTGACATTCTCATCTTGTGCCTGGCTCACCAGTTAAGTTTGGAAAGCGAGCTTACTTGTGCCCTCTGATCATTCCTGCTCTTTTCCCCCACCAGTCCCAGTGCTGCCCACCCTCCTTCGGTGCCCACTACCAGAAAGGTATTTTACTCACGGCTACGTCTGAAGACTCCCTCAGTATGGCAGTAGGTATCAAACTTTCTTCTCCTCCAGAAAAAGCCCTCTCCTTCCCAGTTTACACTCAACGGCCGTCACACAGCATTCCCTTAACATCCTTCAGCTGTTCCCAGTCTGACCTTGCACACGTGCCTGGCAGAGGTGGGCACCGGCACCGGCTGTGCTCACTTGTGCTCCTGCTCCTTTGCAGCTGCAAAGGATGCACGCGCTGCTACATCTTGTCTTAGCTGAGGCCTTTGCACCATTCTGCCACGTATCAAACACAACTTTCCTTTGCATTTGCACTTTGTCCCTACACCTTCCCCTGTGTGCCTCCTGGGCAGAAGCCAGCACGCACTGCGAGTGGAGCAGAAGCCCACGTGCGTCCATCGTCCAGGCGCCTGCTGCCGAACCGACCCGACCCTCGAGTTCCGCCTGCCTTTCACCGATGTGGGGGCACAAGGGACTCCCAGCTCGCTGTCAAGAGCACCCCCCCAGCAGCCCACTCCAAATGCACACACATTAGGTAAGACTAACAGAGCTACTCTGAGGCAAACAGACCATAATTCATGGGGGTGGCTGCTTAAAATGAGCACTGTGATTTCAAATGACTGCTACAGAGCTCAGTTGGTGTTTTCTGTTCTTGTTTTTCCTTTCTCTAGTTTGAAGTTATAAACCTCTCTTCCATATAAAAAGCATAAACTTACTATAACAGCACAAAAACATAATCATTACCTTGGAGTTTAGAATTTATATGCTGTCATGTAGTGCTGCAATGTGATTTCTTCACTTGGTTCACCAGTTCAGCACTGTTTGATACAGAGCAACAGGTCAGTAATTTACACTTTTGGATTGTGTGTGCATTTGCTTGCCTGGTCCGATAGTACCCAGCTTGCACTCAGGTCCTTCAGCAACCTTCAACCATTTACCTAGCAGCCACGGAAACACCACAAAGCTAGGTCTTACCACCACCCTTCCACAGTGCCAAGATTTGCTGAACACAGAAGAACCGGAGCTGGACGGCAATTTTCAGCTGATCTTTCCTAGAAGTTCTAAAACATGCTCTTCCAGAGACACTGCACCTGCTATGCGCAGAAGGCATCATCGGATAGCTTCACAGAAGCGTGCTACTACTTGAAACAGAAGAGCAAACACTGTGTTGTGGTATAAAGAGAACCAGTAACTCTCCACACAGCAGACTCTGGCCTAGTTATGCCACATTCTCCTTGAACGACGAGAGTTTATGTCTCCCACCCCCAAGCATAGCGTTGCACCAACAGACATGTACTGGCATCTGCTTTCAGCGCCAGCCTCTGCTCCTGTGACTCTGATCCTTTCATCTCTCAAGTCACCGGCCGGTTTTTGTTGATCTAAAGTTTTAAGAGTGTACTGTACTTTTTTTTTTACCACCACAAAACTGTAACTATAACAACTGCCTATGGCAATGCCACTTTTAAATACCTACAGCTATCTGGCATTCCTCTGAAAACTAACATCTCATGTCCTTGGTAAAATAAACTTTGCCAGCCTCTGTTGAAAGCAACTTCTGACCACTTTGCACCTGAAAAATTTTGACGTACTGTATTTTCTAAACCTGCAGCAATAAGAAAAGCGTCAAACCAGTTGAGAACATTTCTTTAATAAAAATCTTTAAAAAAATAGCAACAAGTTATTTCTCTACAGTATTTATTTCTAGTTTTCAAGTAGCATATGAATTTAAATAAAAAAAAGTCTCTAGGAGGTGAACATAGGATAATGAAAAGTCATTATACAAAAATTTTGCACAAAACATGCTGAAATTACAGAGTAATGATCAAAATTAAGCAAGAGAAATATGATCCCAAACAAAATGTTCCATTTACTGAATAATTTCCGTGGAGTTGTGCTTGTCAACTTCTGGAATATCTGTTAAGTGATGAAAAAAAGGACGACCATGAACACAGCCTTTATTTTCCTTTCCAAGCTGTTGCTTCATCCTGTAAATTGTGTTTTGTACATCTTCTTTTGACAAATGTAAGGGCAGCTGCCGAGCTAAACGTACTGCTTCTCCCTGTGGAAAGCAAAAACAAAAACAAAACCCCAACAGTTTTTAAGTGCCGCTTTTTAACACATTGACCTGGGGCTACCAGAAAGCAGAAATTAAGCACTCACTGTTTCAAGGTCATTCTTCTCTTTTCTGTTGATAAATATTCCAATCCCAGAAACCCAAATGTAACTCTGAACATATCGTATTGGTCATTTCATGACACTTCTACACTGGAGTCACACACAGCCAGTCTCCTCGTCATGTCTGCACTCTTTTTCTTTCAGGGTCCACTTTTGCAAGATGCTTTGTGTTTCTGAGTATCTTATTTCCTGCTGGCACTAGCATCAGCTGAAGATGTTTACCAGTTCAAGAGACACATTCTACACCACAAACTTTAGAACTAACGTAAACGAAGTCCAACAGTCAGCTAAACAAAGTTTTAAACATACTATAGTGAAATTTTAGATTGATGCTGTATTAACTGTGTCTGTTGCATCCAGTTATCTCACAATACTAGAAAGCAGAAGTGACTGCTAAACTCTATTACTGAAGCACCCACCCTCAAAGAATCAAACAATTTCATAAAGAAGCGCTTGGGTTTTTTGCTTCCTCCTCCAGTAGGGGCCTTCCTGCCATTGCCTTCTCTTCTGCGCTTTAGTTAGGTTGCATAGACAGAAACGGAAGTGGCACCCAATCTCCCTTTACATCGCACAAACCTGAAGCAGCGTTCACAGCGTTTGAATCTGACTATTCCCCTTTTGTTTGTCTGGTATTTTTTCCCACTCTTCCAAGTGGAAGAAAGATCACTGCGGACTGTTCTCTACCTCGGAGGGCTGCTTCTTTAGCCCTTACCCTACTCTGTCTTCTGGGTCTACCAAAAGACAGCAAAAGCTGCAGACATGCTGCCTGCTCAAACATCAAACTCCCACCATAAGCTGCAATTCTAAAACATGACAGTGAATGAGTGAATGGTGTTTCCAGTGCTTACCCCCCAGAATGATCAGAAAACTCAGTGCTTACTTTTACAGGTTGTTTTTTTTTTTTGTTTGACAGCAAGCCATACAATTCCTAGTTAATATGCGTTTTCCAGCTCCTGTTACTGCTGCACATGCATCTTATTTCTAACAGTTCTTCAGCGGATGAACATTGCTCTTAGTAAGCCTTCCTTTGACAATCTCTTGATAAATACCTTTACATGTATGTGTGTGTACATATCCATACATACCTGTATACAGATACACACGTTGGGGGTGTGTGTCTGTGTATCTCTCTCTATGTATATAAGCCAACTCCATCCCACCCAGTCTGACTGATGGGTATTTGTAAGCAGAGGAAACACAGCTTCTGCCTCCAAACCAAGTTGCAAACCATTCCTGTCTCAACACTTCACTCATCCCTTCTTTAAGCTTCTTTCATCAGCGCACAAGAATAGTTCAGTAGTACGCAACAGAATCACTAGCTCCAAACTGTAAGCTGTAAACTTACTGCCCCAAAAAGACAGGGAAAGATTTCTATAATAAACGTTTAAAAGATAAAACACATATTCTGTGTAAATGCCTAGGTCCCATTTTGAAGCAGCCCGACTGAGGAAAGCATGTCAGCCAATGCTTAAGGAAGAAGAGACTTGACATATTTTGGTAACCTTTTTGAACAGAGGTCTTCAGAGCTGGGACTAAAGATAGCATTAGTGAAACATCTAGACAAGAAATGACAGAAAACTACTTTTGTTAGTTACTCCAGCTTTAACTAGTACCACATAGATTAGTTGTTTCTGGAACTTCATGCCCATTATTGTCTCTGGATGGACGACTTTATCTATTTGCATAACAAATATTAACAAGAGTCATCCCAGTTCCAACTGGGAATAATAACTTCTTGCATAATAACTTCTGTAAGAAAACAGATTAAAGATCCTTTTACTCAAATACTGTATTTCTGGCAACTAATAATGCTGACTGCTTGTGAAGAGCACATGGTTTCCTCTCTGTCT